>ERZ791905.349-NODE-349-length-50914-cov-5.796516_pt1 | contig 50914 bp, 38 predicted proteins | sample MGYA00510147_ERZ791905 | MGnify/ENA primary metagenome ERZ791905 (study PRJEB30046, sample SAMN00792084) | human gut metagenome | study: EMG produced TPA metagenomics assembly of the A metagenome-wide association study of gut microbiota in type 2...
AGAACATATGCTCTGTACGGCAAAGACCGATACCTTCTGCACCAAGCTCACGAGCTTTCTTAGCATCTGCAGGAGTATCTGCATTGGTACGAACTTTTAATGTTCTGTATTTGTCAGCCCATGCCATAACACGTCCGAACTCACCAGCGATCGTAGCATCAACTGTCTTGATTGCTCCATCATAGATGTTACCTGTTGTACCATCGATAGAGATGAAATCTCCTTCATGGAACTCTTTACCAGCTAAAGTAAATTTCTTGTTTTCCTCGTCCATAGCGATATCGCCACATCCGGATACACAGCAGGTACCCATACCACGTGCAACTACGGCTGCGTGAGATGTCATACCACCACGAACAGTTAAGATACCCTGGGAAGCTTTCATACCAGTGATATCTTCCGGAGATGTCTCAAGACGTACTAATACGACTTTCTCTCCTCTTGCATTCCACTCTTCAGCATCCTCTGCTGTAAATACGACTTTACCGCAGGCAGCACCTGGAGAAGCACCAAGTCCTTTTCCGATCGGTGTAGCAGCTTTTAATGCAGCAGCGTCGAACTGAGGATGTAATAATGTATCTAAGTTACGAGGATCGATCATTAATACTGCTTCTTCCTCGGTCTTATGTCCTTCATCAACAAGATCACATGCGATCTTTAATGCAGCCGGAGCTGTTCTCTTACCGTTACGGCACTGTAACATGTAAAGTTTTTTGTTCTCTACAGTGAACTCCATATCCTGCATGTCATGATAGTGATTCTCAAGAGTCTCACATACTTTTAAGAACTCAGCGTATGCTTCTGGGAATTCCTGCTCCATCTGTGCGATCGGCATTGGAGTACGAACACCTGCAACTACGTCCTCGCCCTGTGCATTGATCAGGAACTCACCCATAAGTTTGTTCTCACCTGTAGCCGGGTCACGTGTAAATGCAACACCTGTACCAGACTCGTTGTTTAAGTTACCGAATACCATAGGCATTACGTTAACTGCAGTACCCCAGGAATATGGGATATCGTTATCTCTTCTGTATACGTTTGCACGTGGGTTGTCCCATGAACGGAATACAGCTTCGATTGCTAATTTTAACTGCTCAACAGGATCAGATGGGAAGTCAGAACCTAACTGGTTTTTGTACTCAGCTTTGAACTGCTCTGCTAATGTTTTAAGATCAGCTGCTGTCAGTTCGATATCATACTGAACACCTTTCTCCTCTTTCATCTTGTCGATCAGCTGTTCGAAATATTTCTTACCAACTTCCATAACGACGTCAGAGAACATCTGGATAAAACGTCTATATGAGTCATATACGAAACGCTCAAATGCTGGATCTGGGTTACCAGCGATCATTGCTGCAACTACTTCATCATTTAAACCAAGGTTTAAGATGGTATCCATCATACCAGGCATAGAAGCTCTTGCTCCGGAACGAACAGATACTAATAAAGGATTTTTAAGATCGCCGAATTTCTTTCCGTTGATCTCCTCCATTTTCTTAACGCCTTCCATAGCCTGAGCCATGATCTCGTCGTTAATTTTACGACCATCCTCATAGTACTGAGTACAAGCCTCTGTTGTGATTGTAAATCCCTGTGGTACAGGAAGTCCGATACTTGTCATCTCTGCAAGGTTGGCACCTTTACCACCAAGCAAGTTACGCATGGTCATGTCGCCTTCGCTAAACATATACACCCATTTGTTAGCCATTGTTGATTCCTCCTAAAATAAAATACTATGTATCAATAGATTGCGCTCCCTAAAACGCACATACTTATTCTATCACACTTTTGCATAATGGCAACAATTTTTTTCGTCGTTTTTGATAATTTTTTGTAACATTTCCACAATATAAAACCCTGTTCCATATTATGGAACAGGGTCTGTTATTTTCCAGTCTCTTACCAGTTAAATTTTTCTGCAAAGTAAGCATCGAGATCTTCGATCTTGATTCTTTCCTGCTCCATGGTATCACGATCACGGACAGTTACCGCAGCATCGTTTTCGGACTCGAAATCGTAGGTAACACAGAATGGTGTACCGATCTCATCCTGTCTTCTGTAACGTTTTCCGATGTTTCCTCTGTCGTCAAACTCACAGTTATATCTCTTAGCGAGCTGTGCGTATACTTTCTCTGCACCCTCGTTTAATTTCTTGGACAGTGGCAGCACACCGATCTTAACCGGTGCAAGTGCCGGATGGAAATGAAGAACAGTTCTCATATCAGGTTTTTCTTCGGTACCGATATTTTCCTCATCATAGGCTGCACATAAGAATGCAAGTACGACACGGTCAGCTCCCAGTGACGGCTCAATGACATATGGTACATAACGCTCATTCTTCTCATCATCAAAGTAAGTCAGATCCTGTCCAGATGTGTTCTGATGCTGTGTCAGGTCATAGTCGGTACGGTCTGCGATACCCCATAACTCACCCCATCCAAATGGGAATAAGAACTCGATATCTGTGGTACCCTTACTGTAGAAGCATAATTCTTCCGGTGAATGGTCACGCAGACGCATCTCATCTTCTTTGATACCAAGGGTCAGCAGCCAGTCACGGCAGAAGCCTCTCCAGTACTGGAACCAATCCAGATCTGTTCCCGGCTCACAGAAGAACTCAAGCTCCATCTGCTCAAACTCTCTGGTACGGAATGTAAAGTTACCCGGTGTGATCTCATTACGGAAAGATTTACCAATCTGTCCGATACCAAACGGGATCTTTTTACGGGATGTTCTCTGCACATTTTTGAAGTTTACGAAAATACCCTGTGCAGTCTCAGGTCTTAAGTATACGGTGTTTTTTGCATCCTCTGTAACACCCTGGAATGTCTTGAACATTAAGTTAAACTGACGGATATCAGTAAAGTTATGTTTGCCACAGGTCGGACATGGGATCTGGTGCTCCTCAATGAAGTTACGCATCTCTTCCTGCGTCCATCCATCAACAGAACCTTTTAATTCGATCTTCTTTTCTTCTGCGAAGTCCTCGATCAGTTTATCTGCACGGAAACGCTCGTGGCACTCTTTACAGTCCATCAGAGGATCGGAAAATCCGCCCAGATGTCCGGAAGCAACCCAGGTCTGCGGGTTCATTAAGATCGCACAGTCCACACCAACGTTGTATGGGTTCTCCTGGATGAATTTCTGCCACCATGCACGTTTTACATTATTTTTTAATTCCACCCCAAGATTTCCGTAATCCCATGTATTTGCCAGTCCGCCGTAGATCTCGGAACCCGGATATACGAATCCTCTTGATTTTGCTAATGCAACGATTTTGTCCATTGATTTTTCCATAAAAAATTCCTCGCCTTCTTTATTCTTAGCTGTATCTTTTAGCAGTTGCTATTTATATATGATATAAGTATAGACATCCGTCTCAAAAGAATGATTGCCTTCTTCTGCGATTGACACGCTGTTGTTCCCTGTTAAGGTAACATTTTCCTTTGAAACATAGCAGATATCCCCATCTACCTGAACATTCGTGTTTGCTTTTATGATCACGACCTTCAGATTTTCTGTCGCATAAATCTCTTTTGTCGTGGCAGCTTTCTGCTCCACGCCGTCCTCCACACTGACAAAATCCGCTTTAAAAGCATACCCGGCAGCCAGTGCCTTTACAATCTTGCCCTGATAGAGTTCAATCCCATTAAATGCAGCATAGTCCTCCGGTGTCTTGTATTCCATGGTAAGTTTTGCCTTGCCATCTTCTACTTTAAGATCTTTTAGCAAAACCGTACCCTTGCCATTTTCTGCCGTGTACTGGTCTATCTCATCTTTTACAAAACTGTTTAATTCGTCCTCGTCATAATAAGACGCGTCCAGATCCTCTACATCGATGGATGTCACTTTTCCTTTCTTATCCACATAGACAAGATCATCATCGGAGGAAACCGAAGTTCCACATCCTGCAAGCATTCCAACACAAAGTATCAGGCTAAGGCACATGCCAGCTAATCTTTTCATTCCCAATCTTCCACTCCTTATTTAATTCGCTAATCCATGCTATTATACTATTTTCGGATTGTGATTTCAACTGCTAAAATTCCATGACCGGAAGTTCTTCCAAAATCTTAAGGGAGCGGAAGGAGTGTTCCAGATAGCGTTTCCGGTAACTCTTTAACACCATCTGCAACTGCTTTAAGACCGCATCACTGACCGTAAACGTATAGAGTTTTTCAATGCGCGAAGCAATGATATACTGCATCGTATAGACCGTGGACTCATCCAAAACGAACACATCGCCCCGGTACTTTTGCTTTTCCTCCATACCGCAGGAATCGCAAAGTGTTCCTCCCCGCTCTGTGGCGAAATAATGCAGTGCTTCTTTTTTTCCACATTGCAGACAGGAAAACACATTGGGACCCTCCCCGTTGATACTCATCGCTTTTAACTCATAAATGCAGCACACCAGCCGGTTGTCGTACGCACTGCTGACCAGTGCCCGGAGTGACTGGTATAAGAGTTTTAACATCTCCCGCTCATCGTTATTTTCCTGGCAATAATAATCCGCAAATTCCAGAAAATAAAATCCATAATATGTAGCGTTAAAATCTTCCACCAGTTCCCTGAAATAATTCTGGATCGATGCTTTCACCATATTATAGGAACTTCTTCCTTCAAAGAACTCAAATTCCCCAAAAGAAAAAGGATTGGTTGCAGCAAGGAGCTGACTGTTGGGACGTCTCGCTCCTTTTGCAAATGCTGTGATCTTTCCTCTTTCTTTTGTGAGCAGCGTTATTCTTTTGTCATACTCGCCAACTGGCATTACATTTAAGACCATTCCGGTCAACACGATATTCTGTCCCATCCTGCTCTTTTCCCCACGCTGTAGAAGTGCTGCTCTCCGCCGGCATAGTAAAGGTATCTACCCCCTTAAACGTAAGGTAATCTGTTACACTTCCTGTCGTCATAAATTTCTTCCAGGCTTCCTCCATCGGCATATCCTCCTGTACCATATCAGTTGTTCTATGGATAGGATTTCCGGTGTCACCTCTTACTATACCAGCAAAAAATTGGAAGATTAAAGTTCGTCTTTGTTGTAACCAAAGTTCTTGATCATCGAATCGCTGTCACGCCAGTCCTTCTTTACCTTCACCCACAACTTTAAATTTACCTTTGTCTCAAGCAGCCGCTCGATCTCATAGCGGGCATTGGTTCCGATCTTTTTAAGCATCGCTCCGCCTTTTCCGATCACGATACCCTTGTGGGAATCGCGTTCACACACGATCGTTGCATCAATATCGATCATCGGCTGGCCTTTGCGCTCTTTCATCCGGTCAATGTATACCGCAATGCCGTGCGGGATCTCATCATCCAGTGCGTGCAGTGCCTTTTCCCGGATGATCTCGGCTACGATGGCGCGCTCCGGCTGGTCAGTGATGGTATCCTCATCATAAAACTGAGGTCCGTATGGAAGATATTTAAAGATCATATCCAAAACCGTATCCATATTCTGTCCGCGCAGTGCAGAAGCCGGTACGATCTCCGCAAAATCATACACTTTACGGTAGGTATCGATAAACGCAAGGATCTTATCCCTGCTCACCGTATCTACCTTATTGATGACTAAAATAACCGGTGTTTTCACTTTCTGAAGCTGTTTTATGATGTGCTGCTCCCCGGCTCCGATAAAGTTTGAAGGCTCAACCAGCCAGAGGATGACATCAACCTCTCCCAGTGTGTGCTCTGCAACGTTTACCATATATTCGCCCAGTTTATTTTTTGCCTGATGGATACCAGGAGTGTCCAGAAAAACGATCTGACCGCGTTCCATATCTGTGTATACCGTCTGGATACGGTTTCTGGTCGTCTGCGGTTTGTTTGACGTGATCGCGATCTTCTGACCGATCAGATGGTTCATTAAGGTTGATTTTCCCACGTTAGGACGTCCGATAATTGTAACAAATCCTGATTTAAAACTTTCGTTCATGTGTACTCCATTTCTAAAAAATATTCTTTAGTTCTGTAAACAGTTCTTTCTGTTCGTTCAGCTTTTCCTCATTTCCGATGACGCAAAGATTATGCTCTTCCAGTACCGAAGCGATCATATCTTTTAATGCGCGGATATCTTTTTCTGTCGCACCGATCACCTCATCACGCTCCCGCTGCAAATCTTCCTGTGTGATGCCCTGCAACAGTGCTGTCATGGAACGTGCTCCCTTTGCATTCGGATTTAACGGTGTGTCCAGATCGCTGATCGTTCCGATGATGTATTTTGTCATATCACGCTCGTCTGCGGTAAAGTTCTCCAGATATTTCGGGATGCCATCATAGATCTCATTGGTCTTCTCCAGATTCGGATCGCGGTATGATACAAAATAAGTGTCACCGTTTCTCATATAGGAGTTCATACATCCATAAGCTCCGCCCTTTACCCGGATGTTGATCCACAGGTAATCATAGCCCATGATGACTTTTAAGATACGAAGTGCTCCGTTATATTCAAAACCGTGCCGTTTGAAGTTTCCGGTTCTGGCAACATACTGCACTTTGGAAGCATCGGTAAATCCCTCATTTTTCTGCTCTAAAACAAGCGGTGGCAGATTTCTTACTGTACTTCCTTCGGAAGGATACAGTGCCTGTTTTAACTGGCCAATCTCCCTGCCAACTGCCACAAAATCTTTCTCCTCACATACAACGCTGACTAACATACGTTCCGGTGTAAAAATCTTTCTCGTAAGCTCCTCTAATTTTGCAATGAGATCCGCTTTTTTCTCTTCAAAATGCTCTGCCAGATCCGCTACCTTCTGTTCAAACAGAATACCGCCCACTGCATCCTGATAATAAGCGGCCCTTGAGAAATAGGACATGGCGCGCATAGATGCAACGGAATGTGCCACACTGCTTAATGATGCCTGCAATCTGGATTTTAACTGGCCTAAGATCTCAAGGAGACGTTTTTCATCGGAAAGAACAGAAGTCTTTATCATCTCTGTGATCAGTTTTCCTGCCTCCGGCAGTTCCTCCATCAGCACCTTGGTCTTTACCTCAAACATGACTTTCATCTGCTCTTCACCTGACATATGCGGGTACACGCCAAAGCTGCATCCGATGCCGCCAGTGTGGATGTTGATCTCATTGGACAATTCTGCATAGCCATAATGCTCTGTGTCCACATAGCCCAGCACATATTTTAACAGTCCGACATATGGGATATCCTCAACTGCAAAGTCACGGATATCAAACAGAAAACGTAAGTATGCGATCCCGTTTGAGAACATACTGTGGTGAATGACTGTCACGCCATCCACTTCTCTCTCCTGATTGATCAGCGGAGCCGCTTCACGCTTCATATCCTCTCTGCAAAGCATTGGGATCTTTTCCAAGTCTTCCCTTGGCGACGGCTCTTCCTGATACTGTTTTAAGTGCTTTGTATCTGCGATAAGCTGCTGTATTTCTTCTTTGGAAAGGCTTTCTTTGTAGGCGGCAAGCTTTTTCGCAAGCTGCTCTTCTTTTTTGGCATTTAATCCTTTTTCCGGCTCTATCACAACCACGGATGCGTGTGGATTGTCCAGCAAATAAGTCTGTATCAGCTGTTCAAAGTAATCTGTTTTTACCTGTTCCTTTAAGAAACGATAGGTCTCCGATGCCTCTAAGTGCATAAACGGCTGCATATCGTCATAAAGCCAGCTGTCCAGACACTGGATGCCGTAAAGCAGTCCCTTCGGGAACTGTCCGAAATCTGCCTCGCGGTAACGGAATTCCGAACCGTTGATCCCAGCAAGCAATGCTTTTTTATCAATGCCGTCTTTGACCTGCTGCTTTAAGGTCTCACGGATCACGGATAAAAATTCCTCTTTCTGCGATCCATTTGCATTTTTTGCAATAAAAGAAAAGATCGGCTGCATGGTACCACTGTCATAGCCACCTGTGATGTCTTTTCCGATCCCGGCATCTAAAAGTGCCTTTTTGACCGGTGCTCCCGGTGCGCTGACGAGTGCGTAATCCAAAATATCAAAGGCAAGATATAATTTCTTATCCAGTACCGTTCCAACTACGAGATTATAAGAAAGATAGGTATTGTCCTCCTCAGTCTCTGTCGAAGAGATCGGGTATTTTTTCACAAGCTCGACCGGTTTTGCAAACGGTTTCTGCTCCCGGATGGCAGAATCGATCGTGATCTTCTCATAATGAGATAAATATTCCTCATCCAGCCAGCGGAGTTTCTCTGCTACATCCATATCTCCATACAGATAAATATAGGAATTGCACGGATGATAATATCTGCGATGGAAATCCAGGTATGCTTCATACGTCAGATCCGGGATAAAATCCGGATCTCCACCTGACTCATTCCGGTAAGAAGTATCCGGAAACAGGGAATTTAAGATCTGCCTCTGCAATACATCATCCGCAGAGGAGAATGCCCCCTTCATCTCATTGTAAACGACACCATTGATCGTGATCGGAGAATCCTCATCCTCCAGCTCATAATGCCACCCTTCCTGTTTAAAGATCTCCTGATACTTATAGATATTTGGATGGAACACTGCATCCATATATACACTCATCAGGTTCTGAAAATCTTTGTCATTGCAGCTTGCCACCGGATAAATTGTCTTTTCCGGATAGGTCATGGCATTTAAAAATGTATTCAGTGACCCCTTGACAAGTTCCACAAAAGGGTCTTTGACCGGATATTTGTCCGAGCCACAGAGTACAGTATGTTCGATGATATGTGGTACACCGGTCGAATCCTCCGGTGGGGTACGAAATCCCACATAAAACACTTTATTGTCGTCATCATTCGCGATCACCGCGATCCTTGCTCCACTCTTTTTATGTCGTAAAATACATCCTTCGGAATGTAAGTCATCCAAAGGACGCTGCTCTAACACTTCATATGCGTTTAAATCTGTCAGTTTCATAATTTCCTCCGTTTTCATTCATATGCCTAAAAGTATAGCACAGCTTTTCCAAGAAAAAAAGAGGATGTGTACTCGCATCCTCTTTTGGTTAGTATTCATCAGAACTATTCTTTTATGCAATACGGCTGACATTTGCTGCCTGAGGTCCTTTGCTTCCCTCTGTCACTTCAAACTCAACTCTCTCGCCGTCTTTTAACTCTTTAAAGCCGTCCATGTTCAGTGCGGAAAAATGTACGAATACATCATTTCCTGCCTCGTCTGAAATAAATCCATAACCTTTTTTGGCGTTAAACCATTTTACAGTTCCCTGCTGCATTTCGAAAAACCCTCCTCCATAATGCTTGTATTTATAGTACGTTTCGAATGTAGCATAACTGGGATTTTTTGTCAATCACTTTTGCCTGTCTCACTGTTTTATCTGAACATCCATCTGTGGATATGGAATAGAGATACCTGCCTCATCCAGTGCATACTTTACGTTTTCTGTGAGCCGCCATTTCGTGCTCCAGTAGTTTTCTGCCGCCACCCAGATACGCACACCCATATTGACAGAAGAATCTCCCAGACTGTCAACAAATACAACCGGCTCCTCTTCTTTGAGCCTTGCCTCATCTTCTGCAGCAACCTTTTTCAATACCTCTTTTGCCGTCCTGATATCTGCCTCATAGGCAATGCCGACTTCCACATCCACACGACGTTTTTCCATACCGGAGACATTGGTCACGGTGCAGTTTGCAAGTGTTCCGTTTGGTACCAGGATCATCTTGTTATCAGCAGATAGAAGTTTCGTATAAAAAATAGAGATCTCCGTCACAGTTCCCTCTTTGCCACCGGAATGTTCCACGATATAATCTCCCACGCGGAACGGTTTGAGCAATAAGATCAATACACCTCCGGCAAAGTTAGAAAGGCTTCCCTGCAATGCCAGACCTACCGCTACACCAGCGGAACCTAACACTGCCACGGCCGAAGTCGTTGCGATACCGAACAGCCCCATGATGATAAAGATCAGGATCACATACAGCGAATATTTTACTAACGGAAGCAAAAACTGCTTTACGCCTTCGTCCGTTCCCCTCCGCTCCATACCGCGTGAGAGCATTTTTAAGATCAGCTTGATGATCTTGCCACCTATCACATAGACCACAAGTGCAATCACAACCTGCAATGCAAAATTTAACAGATCCGGCACCAGTCCCTCAAGCCAGGTGCGGATAATCCCCGGATTTTCCGCTACTTCCTGCAATCCTGCCTGTGCATCAGATAATACTTCCATTGCTTCTGTTGATGTTCCTATCGAATCCATTTTTCCTCCCTATTCTAAGAAAGTGCATGAATGAAAAGCCCACTGCGTAATTTAGGTTCAAACCAGGTTGATTTCGGCGGCATTAAAAGTCCTGCATCTGCCACGGCAAACAGCTCTGCGATTGAAGTCGGATACATGGCAAATGCAACTGCACAATCATCTGCACATCTTCGCTCTAACTCTTCCAGACCACGGATACCACCGACGAAATCGATCCTGCCATCCGTCTTCTGGTCTCCGATTCCAAGTACCGGATGCAGCAAAAGCCGGTATAGCAATGATACATCAAGACTCTCCACCGGGTTTCCTTTTACCTGCTCCAAGTCTTCCAGTCTGATCTTACACAGGAAATAATGTCCTTCCATATACATGGTAAAGCTGCCCTTTTCCTGTGGCTTTTTCTCTTCCTGCCCCGTGATCTCTGTCACATCAAAGCGTTTTGAAATCTCTTTGACAAATCCCTTAAAGGAATATCCATTCAGATCTTTGACCACACGGTTATAATCCATGATCATCAACTGGTCATCCGGGAAAAGTACGGAGAGGAAATAATTGAATTCTTCCGTTCCATCGTAGCCTGGATGTTCTTCCCTGCGCTTTAATCCTACTTTTACCGCAGATGCTGCTCTGTGATGTCCGTCTGCGATATAAATCTCGTTTATCCCCGAAAATGCTTCCTGAAGGGTCTTGACCTTGTCATCCTCTGCGATCACAAAGACGCGGTGTCTGATCCCGTCCTCTGAAGTAAAATCATACTCCGGCTCCCCGCATTTTACCTCTGCCACGATCTGATTGATCTGCTCATTGGAGCGGTAAGCAAGAAAGATCGGTCCGGTCTGCGCATCACAGCGGTCCACATGTTTGATCCGGTCGATCTCTTTTTCAGCTCTGGTGTTCTCATGTTTTTTGATGATCCCGTTCTGATAATCATCGATCGATGCACACGCTGTAATCCCGGTCTGCACTCTTCCATTCATCGTAAGTTCATAGATGTAATAGCAGTTTTTGGCATCTTTCACAAAGGTACCATCTTCCACTGCCTGCCATAACAGATCATGTGCTCTCTCATACACACGGTCATCATACATATCAATAGAAAGAGGATACCCCGTTTCTGCACGGTCAATTCTTAAAAAGGACTCCGGATGTCTTTCTACTTCCTCAGTTGCTTCTTTTCGATTATAAACATCATAAGGGAGGGCAGCAATTTCTGCTGCCTTCCCCTTACATGGTCTGATGCTCATAAATGGTCTGATCTCTGCCATTTCTTCCTCCACATCTTCTCTTTGTATGCTATTTACTGTATCTTACGCACTCCTAATACACCTTCCGTGCTCTTAAGTTTTTCAATTACATCCTCGGTAACCGATGTATCTACATCAAGCATTGCATACGCATAATCCCCTTTGGATTTGTTTGCCATAGCATCGATATTGATACCGGCATCGCCAAGTACAGTCGTGTACTGGCTTAACATACCTTTTACATTGCGGTGGAGAATACCGATTCTTCCTGCAGTCGTGCAGGCACCCATGCTGCAATCCGGGAAATTGACAGAATGAACGATATTTCCGTTTTCCAGATAATCGCGGATCTCACGGACTGCCATGATCGCACAGTTATCTTCTGACTCCGCTGTGGAAGCTCCCAGATGCGGTGTTACGATACATCCTTTCGCTCCAACTGTGGTGGTATTTGGAAAATCAGACACATATTTGTGTACCTTTCCTGCTGCTAATGCATCTACCATTGCCTCTTCGTCTACCAGAAGGTCTCTTGCAAAGTTTAAAACGATCGCAGTCGGTTTCATCATAGCGATTGCCTCCGCATTGATCATCTTTCTGGTAGAGTCCAGAAGCGGTACATGAATGGTGATATAATCACACTCGCGGTAAATATCCTCTACATTGCTGATGTGTTTTACGCTTCTTGAGAGGTTCCATGCTGCTGTAACAGAAATGTACGGGTCATATCCGTATACTTCCATTCCCATATGTACTGCTGCATTGGCAACTAAAACTCCGATCGCTCCCAGACCGATAACTCCTAATTTTTTGCCTGCGATCTCGGTTCCTGCAAAGTTCTTTTTCTGTTTCTCTGCAGTTTTGGCAATGTTCTCGTCGTTCTGATTTTCCAGACACCATTCAATACCGCCTACGATATCGCGGGAAGCATATAACATTCCTGCAAATACAAGTTCTTTTACACCGTTAGCATTGGCACCCGGTGTGTTAAATACAACGATACCTTTTTCGGCACATTTATCTAACGGGATATTGTTGACACCGGCACCGGCACGCGCTACTGCAAGCAGGCCATCCGGCAGATCCAGATCGTGCATTGCGGCACTTCTTACAAGTACTGCATCCGCGCCGTTCATATCTTCTACTTTTTTGTAATCATCGGAAAACAGGTCAAGTCCTACAGATGCTATTGGATTTAAGCAGTTATACTGAAACATTACGCATTCTCCTCCTCAAATTTCTTCATAAACGCTACTAATTTCTCTACGCCCTCTTTTGGCATTGCATTGTAAATGGAAGCTCTCATACCACCTACGGTACGATGTCCTTTTAAGTTTACAAAGCCTGCCTCGGTTGCTTCTTTTACGAATTTTGCATCCAGTTCCTCATTGCCTGTGACAAACGGAACATTCATCAGGGAACGGTCTTTTGGAACAACGGTTCCTTTGAAGAGTTTGCTCTGATCTAAGAAGTCATATAAGATCTTTGCTTTTTCTTCGTTGCGCTCTTTCATTACGGAAAGTCCGCCCATCTTCTTTAACCATTTGAATACTTTGCCACAGATATAGATGCCATATGCCGGTGGTGTATTATAAAGTGAGTCGTTGTCTGCATGTGTTTTGTATTTTAACATGGTTGGAGTTCCCGGTAAGGTATCCTCTGTGATCAGGTCTTCACGGATGATCACGATGACAACACCTGCCGGTCCGATGTTTTTCTGAACACCGCCATAGATGACACCGTATTTGGTCACATCTACCGGCTCAGACAGAAAACAGGAGGAAACATCTGCCACAAGTGTATGTCCCTTGGTATTTGGAAGCTCTTTGTATTTGGTTCCGTAGATCGTGTTATTTTCACAGATATAAACGTAATCCACATCCTCCGGAATATCCAGATCGGAGCAGTCCGGTATGTATGAGAAGGTCTTATCCTCGGAAGAAGCTAATTTGATTGCCTCACCGTAGATGGATGCTTCCTGATAAGCTTTCTTTGCCCACTGTCCGGTCACGATATAACCTGCTTTCTTATTTTTCATCAGGTTCATCGGGATCATTGCAAACTGCTGGGATGCACCACCCTGTAAGAACAGTACTTTATAATTGTCCGGGATATTCATCAGATCCCGTAAATCCTGCTCTGCTTCTTTGATAATGTTGTCATATACTTTGGAACGGTGGCTCATCTCCATAACGGACATGCCGCTTCCTCTGTAATCTAACATCTCATCTGCTGCTTCCTGTAACACTTCCTCCGGTAATACAGCCGGTCCTGCAGAAAAATTATACACTCTGCTCATTTTCAATTCCTCCTAATTTCCCATTTTTTATCACAATAAGTTTGCCCGCAATCTGTGTGCAATCTATTGGTTTCCCTTTAAATCCTCTCCTGTAAACGAAGAACTGATGGCGGCTCCCGGTGCTACCATCGGCCATACCTTGTCATCACAGTCAATGATACAGTCGATCAGTACTGGCGTTTTCGATGCAATCGCCAGTTCCAGTGCCTTTTTAAATTCTTCTCTGGTCGTTACCCGGTATCCGGTCGCTCCCATGGCTTCTGCCAGTTTTACAAAATCAACTCCGTCATCTAAGACAGTTGCTGAATATCTCTTTTCATAGAACAGATCCTGCCACTGACGTACCATTCCGAGTACATGGTTGTTTACCACAATCTCGATCAATGGTAACTGCTCTCTCACTGCAGTTGCAATCTCATTCATATTCATACGGAAGCATCCGTCTCCTGCAATATTGATGACCTGTTTTTCCATATTGGCGATCTGTGCTCCGATTGCTGCTCCCAGCCCATAGCCCATTGTTCCAAGCCCACCGGATGATAAATAAGTTCTCGGCTTCGTATATTTATAAAACTGTGCTGCCCACATCTGATGCTGTCCTACCTCGGTAACAATAATCGCATCCCCTTTGGTCGCACGATATACTTCCTCTACCAGAAATGGTCCACTTAATCCCTCTGCCGGATAAGTAAGCGGATATTTTTCTTTTAATTCCATGATATGGGAAAGCCATTCTTCGTGTTTCTGCTGTGTGAGTTTTTCATTGACTCTCTTTAAGATCTCTTTTAAATCACCGATGACGCAGGCATCCACCTGGATGTTTTTGTTGATCTCCGCTGCATCCACATCAAACTGTAAGATTTTTGCATTGGATGCAAACTGTTTTGCATTGCCAAGCACACGGTCGGAGAAACGAACTCCAACTGCAATTAAAAGATCACATTCACTCACGCCAAGATTCGATGTCTTGGTGCCATGCATACCAAGCATTCCGGTATAAACATCCTTTGTTCCGTCAAAAGCTCCTTTTCCCATCAGCGTATCGCAGACCGGCGCATTTACTTTTTTTGCAAATTCTGCCAGTTCTTCGGATGCGCCCGAGATCACAGCTCCACCACCTACAAAAATGTATGGCTTTTTCGCTTCTGCTATCATCTCAAGTGCTGTCTCTATGTCTTCCTCACGAATCGTATCGCTTACCCTTGCGATTGGCTCCGGTTTTGTAAAGACATATTCTGTCTTAGCAGCCGTCACATCCTTTGGAATATCCACAAGAACTGGTCCCGGTCTGCCTTTCTGTGCGATCTTAAATGCTCTCCGGATGGTATCTGCTAATTTTTCAATATCTTTTACAATAAAATTGTGCTTTGTGATCGGTGTTGTGATACCTGCAATATCAATCTCCTGGAAACTGTCTTTTCCAAGCAGAGGCACATTTACGTTACAGGTAATTGCCACCATCGGAACTGAATCCATATATGCGGTTGCAATTCCCGTAACCAGATTGGTTGCTCCCGGTCCGGAAGTAGCAAAGCACACGCCCACTTTCCCGGTGCTTCTGGCATATCCGTCTGCCGCATGGGAAGCACCCTGTTCGTGGGAAGTTAAGACATGTCGTATTTCGCCCCTGTGTTTGTAAAGTTCATCGTACACGTTTAAAATCGCTCCACCCGGATAGCCGAATACCGTATCGACTCCCTGCTCTTTTAAACATTCGATCACGATCTGGGCTCCTGTCAACTGCATGTTTTCTGATTCCTCACTTTCATCTCTTACATTCTACTGTACATTCTTTGGAAGCTCTAAGATTGCTCCTCTGTTTCCTGAAGTAACCAGTGAGGCATAACGTTTCAGATAGCCTGTGGTTACTTTTGGCTCTCTTGGCTGCCATTTTGCTTTTCTTGCAGCAAGTTCTTCCTCTGAAACGGCAAGATCCAATGTCATTTCCGGAATATTGATCTTTATGATATCTCCCTCTTCCACAAGTGCGATCGGTCCGCCCACGGCTGCCTCCGGTGATACATGTCCGATGGATGCTCCACGGCTTGCACCGGAGAAACGTCCGTCTGTGATCAGTGCAACAGAGGAACCAAGTCCCATACCTGCGATCGCAGAAGTCGGGTTTAACATCTCACGCATACCAGGTCCGCCTTTTGGTCCCTCATAACGGATGACTACAACATCTCCGGCCACGATCTTTCCACCTTTGATCGCTGCGATTGCATCTTCTTCACAGTCAAAGACACGTGCCGGTCCTTCGTGTACCATCATCTCATCGCAGACTGCAGAACGTTTTACCACGCTTCCGTCCGGTGCAAGGTTACCCTTTAATACGGCAAGACCACCTGTTTTACTATATGGATTGTCTACCGGTCTGATGACTTCCGGATTCTTATTGACTGCATCTTTGATATTTTCTCCTACGGTCTTTCCGGTTACTGTCATGCAGTCGGTGTGAAGCAGTCCGATGTCTGCAAGTTCTTTCATTACCGCGTAAACACCGCCGGCTTCGTTTAAGTCTTCCATGTAAGTCGGACCTGCCGGTGCCAGGTGGCAGAGGTTTGGTGTCTTTTCACTGATTGGATTTGCAAATGCAATGTCAAAATCAAAACCAATCTCATGTGCGATCGCCGGAAGATGCAGCATACTGTTGGTCGAACATCCCAGCGCCATATCAACGGTCAGCGCATTTAAGATCGCATCTTTTGTCATGATATCTCTTGGACGGATATCCTTACGGTACATCTCCATGACTGCCATACCTGCATGTTTTGCCAGCTTGATACGCTCTGAATAAACTGCCGGGATGGTTCCATTTCCACGAAGTCCCATACCCAGTGCCTCAGTCAGACAGTTCATGGAATTGGCGGTATACATACCGGAGCAGGAACCGCAGGTCGGACATACCTTTTCTTCGTATTCTCTTACTTCTTCCTCGGTCATACTGCCTGCTGCATAAGAGCCGACTGCTTCAAACATGGAAGAGAGGCTTCTCTTTTTCCCTTGCACATGTCCGGCAAGCATCGGTCCGCCGGATACAAATACAGTCGGCACATTAATACGGGCTGCTGCCATTAAAAGTCCCGGTACATTCTTATCACAGTTTGGTACCATGACCAGTGCATCAAACTGATGTGCCAGTGCCATACATTCGGTAGAATCTGCGATCAGATCTCTGGTCACAAGCGAATATTTCATACCGATGTGTCCCATTGCAATACCATCACATACCGCGATCGCCGGAAATACCACCGGAACACCGCCTGCTTCTGCAACACCGAGTTTTACGGCATTTACGATCTTATCCAGGTTCATATGTCCCGGTACGATCTCATTGTAGGAGCTTACAATACCAACCATTGGTTTTTGCATTTCCTCTTCTGTAAAACCTAAGGCATTAAAAAGACTTCTATGAGGTGCCTGCTGCATCCCTTTTTTTACATTATCACTCTTCATGTTTACCTCCAACTACTCGCGATATTCTCGCTTTTCTCTATACGCAAAATACTGCCTTTTTGCGTTATACGCATTTTGCGTTATACACGCTCTGCGATCAGATCTCCCATCTTGGCAGTTCCAACCTGCGTTACCAAAGATCGTTTTTCTTCTTCCTGTGGCATGATATCGATGGTGCGGTAGCCCTCTTTTAAAACCTGTCTGACTGCATCCTCGATCGCATCTGCTTCTTTGTCCAGATCAAACGTATAACGTAACATCATTGCTGCACTTAAGATCGTCGCGATCGGATTGGCAATGCCTTTTCCTGCAATATCCGGCGCGGAACCGCCGCTCGGCTCATAAAGTCCGAATTTCGTATCATTTAAGCTGGCACTTGAAAGCATTCCGATTGAACCGGTTACCATACTTGCCTCGTCAGATAAGATATCTCCGAACATATTCTCAGTCAAGATGACATCAAACTGTTTCGGATCTTTGACAAGCTGCATTGCACAGTTGTCTACGAGCATATGCTCATAAGTCACTTCCGGATAATCTGTAGCAACTTCTTCTACGATCTTTCTCCAGAGTCTGGAAGAATCCAGTACGTTTGCCTTGTCAACGCTGGTCACTTTTTTTCTGCGTTTCATGGCAATGTCAAATCCACGTTTTGCGATCCTGCGGATTTCTATCTCGCTATAGGTCAGTGTGTCGGTTGCTGTCATCACACCGTTCACTTCCTCTGTTTTTCTGGTTCCGAAGTAAAGTCCTCCGGTCAGCTCACGCATGATCATCATATCAAACCCATCCCCAATGATGTCATCACGCAGCGGACATGCCTCTTTTAATTCTTCATATAAATAAGCCGGTCTTAAATTGGCAAACAGATTTAACGATTTCCGCAGTTTTAAAAGTCCTGCTTCCGGTCTTAATTCCGGTGCCAGTTTATACCATGGGGAAGTTGCGGTATTGCCACCGATGGAACCCATTAAAACCGCATCCGATGCTTTTGCTGCTGCGATTGCCTCATCAGTCAGCGGTACTCCGGTCGCATCAATGGAACAGCCTCCCATCAAAATATCTTCATAATGAAATGTATGTCCGTATTTTGTTCCGATCTGATCCAATACTTTTTTTGCTTCTGTTACGATCTCAGGTCCGATCCCATCTCCTGAAATGACACCAATTTTACACTCCATAGTCCAATCCCTCTTTCCATTTGCAATACTTCACTGCTTTACTCACTAACAGTATGTATAAAATCTATAATAATGTATCTGAGGAAACATTGCAACCTTTCCGCCTATTTTTCTTTTTTATACTTTTTATAAGAATGGGTTATAATAATATTCTTTAGTATTACTTCATTGCATACTTCAAAATTTAAGCCACAAACTATAACCCACCGGTATCACATAGACCACCAGTAAAAATCCCACAAAGATCAGAAAGAAAATCCCGCCCGCCACATAGGAGATGACCTCATAGAGAGGACGGCATACTTTATCTGCCGCTTTGATTCTGCCGAGCCAGAGCCATAACAGTGCAACCACGCCTGCCGCAGCTGTAACGAGGATGCCTCTTTTCATGCCACGCGGAACCGCCTCTAAATGGATCTGGTTTTGTCCCGGTTTTAACTGGACTAACATCAGGTTGCCGTAAATTCCTGTATATCCCTCTTCGTTTCCATTGATCGTCACTTTCCATCCGCCATCGGTGTTGACCGGAAGCATGATAAATTGCTCTTCTGGTGCTGTCGCTGTGATCTCTAAACATTTTTCTCCAAACGAATAAGAAATGTTGTTCTCTCCAGCCACATTTTTTCTGACACTGTCAGTAAAGCTTTGCATATCAAGGATTGCAAACTGGATTTCTTTTGGGATCCCGGTATCATAACAGGTCTGATCCAGTTCCACCTCCACGGTCTCACCGGAAAAACTGCCCAGTGTCAAAATTCCATTATTGTACTCTGTCAGATAAGTTGTTCCCTGCAGGTTGGTATAGGATGGTATCAGAAGTGTCTCTCCATTGACCCGGATCGTGGCACCGGATAATTCCTTGCTGTATAGATATAAGACGCCCTCTTTCGGAACTTCGATCTCATAGTGCAACGTCTCATTTGCTTTTTTATCGATAAAGGTTTCCGTCCAGGTCGTAAAAAATTCAGTACCAAACAATGCCTGCGACAGGCGGTTCTGGTTTTCAAAAACATAGCCGGAAACATTCTGGTCAAGCTGCCGGTACGCATCAAGCCCCATCCGAAGCCCTGCTCCATACTGATATTTACTGCGTGAAACAATAAAATGATCCGTTTCTCCGTATGGCTCGTAATACTGCTCCATGCCAGATGGTTCACTGGTATTTTTATTTCTCACCTGATACGCATACCCTAACAGAGCATCCGAAAATAGAGTCCCTCCGGTATCACTGATTCTCGTCCAGGTCTGCGAATACCCAAGTGCCTGCTGCATTTTGATCTGTCCCTCTGTCATCAGATGAAGGTAATTAGAATAGGAAGATACATTGGCGATCAGCGGATAATTGCTGTCAAGAGAAGCATCCGCGATCTTCACTTTATGAAAATCGTCACTGTCTCCTCCCAGCAACTGTTCTAATTCCTCTGCATCCCGTACCAGATCAACGTCATTTCCATGCACGTTCGTGCTCATGATGACAACGCCAAGTGCCAGCGTAAGTGCCGTCCATGCCGCAAGTATCACGCCTGATGCTGCTTTTTTGACACGCGGTGTCCATCTGCTCTCACTGCGTCTCTCCTGCCGTTCCAGATAACGCTCCCACGCCACATATAAGATGGCAAAGATCATCATATAACCATGCCGCATCGGAAAACACATGTAAGTTCCTCTGTGCCACATCAAATTAACTGCCTCTACTGCTACCGGCACGATCATAAGAAAGATCAGATACGTCTGGAACACATGCTCTTTTCTTTTTCTGGTCGTCACGATCAGATACAAAAACGGAATACAAACGCCAAGCAGCATCCGCCATTTTACCTGCGGATCCATGCCGTTTTGTGACAGCAGCCAGAAATAACTGTTTTCTCCGGTATACTCTGCGCCGGAAAGGCGGGAAGAACTTAACATATTCCGTGCTGCCGGAAGGAAAATCGCTGCAGAGCCCCCCAGTGCCAGTAACGTCGTTAAGCCGAATTTCAAAATACCACCACGGTCGATCTTTAACTTCCATCCAGCGGCAGTTTTTTTCATTCCTCCACGCAGTAAAAATACATAACCGCCTGCAAACAGGATCAGAAAGAAGCAGATCATATATGCCTGTGGGATATTGACACAGAAGATCAAAAACAGGCAGACGGTATAACCAATTGCATGTTTCCCCGGTTTCCAGTCCTGTTCCTCTGTCAGCATCTGCATCAGATTGTAGATCAGGATTGGAAGGATGGATGCAATGTCGATCCATCCCATTCCGTAATATGCAAACGTATAGGCACTCAGCGCGTAAAAAACACTGCCTGCTGTAAGCCAGACAACATTCCATCCCGCGATCGCATACGCTCTTTTTTCTGCCATCTTCTGTAAAAAGAAGCACATAGACAATCCCATTGCCATGACCTTAACCCAGATAAAAAATGTCATAAACTGCTGGATCTGACCGCGCCCAATAAAAATAAGCAGCAGATTATAAGGACTGAGCAGGGAAAACTGTGATGCGGCTCCGGTAAGGTCCATACCACCTGCAACTCTCCAGTCAAAAAACAGGCTGGCATTTCCATGGAGCACATCCCAGACATGGTAATAGCCGGGCACCCACTGGCTGGCAAAATCCACTGTATCGATCGTTGCTGTTCCAAATGGAAAAATCCCCTTTATGGCACATAAAAGAAAAAACAGCACGCTGATACTCACTGCTGTTGTCAGATATTTTTTCATATTCATCTCCGTTTTCGAATCATTGTCTATAAGTCAAAGAACCTGTTATGTAGATACACTTCATAACAGGTTCTTTTCAGATTCGTTTTATTATTCTGCTTCTTCTGGTTTCTCTACATCTGCGATGGCATCTTTGCGCATCGGGATACGACAGTTTTTATTGCTTCCGAACTCTACGATAACAGTGTCATCTGCAATATCAATGATCGTGCCATAGAAACCGCTTGATGTTAAAACGGTATCGCCAACTGCGAGATCTGATAACATGGATGTTTTCTTCTGCTGCTCTTTCTTCTGCGGACGGATCATAAAGAAATACATGAACGCAAATAAAATAACAAGCCAGATGATCATTCCACCCCATCCTGCGGCAGTAGCACCTGTTGAATCAGCTAAAATTGCTAACATTTTTCTTCCTCCTAAAGGGTATAAATTTACTTCTTCGCACTATTTTACACAACTTATAAGATTTCGGCAAGTGCTTCTGTTGATTTTTCCCAAAAACCTCGTTGATTTTATCCTTTTTTTAGAATTATGCCTGTTCCTTTTCCCGGTTGATCTGTCCCATACCGTAAAGCTTTTCCTCTTTGTAGGAATGGAATCTTCCCTCGTCCAAGGCATCGCGAATCTCCTCCATCATCGTATTGTAGAAATACAGATTATGAAGAACGCACAGTCTCATGCCAAGCATCTCTTTTGCTTTTAATAAGTGACGGATGTATGCTCTGCTGTAACGTCTGCAGGTCGGGCACTGGCATCCTTCCTCGATTGGGCGCATATCCTTTTCATACTTCTGGTTGAACAGGTTGATCTTGCCCTGATTAGTGTATACATGTCCATGTCTGCCGTTCCGGCTCGGGTAAACACAGTCAAAGAAATCAATTCCGCGCTCAACGCCCTCTAAAATATTTGCCGGGGTTCCAACACCCATCAGATAGGTTGGCTTATTGACTGGCAGATATGGTACGGTCTCGTCAAGGATATGATACATTTCCTCGTGGGTCTCTCCTACTGCAAGACCGCCTACTGCATATCCATCAAGATCCATCTCTGAGATCCGTTTTGCATGGTCGATGCGGATATCCGGGTAGATCGCACCCTGATTGATACCGAATAGCATCTGATGTTTATTGACCGTATCTTCTTTTTCATTGAGGCGCGCCATCTCTTTTTTACAGCGTTCCAGCCAGCGGGTGGTACGCGCTACGGAGTTTTCCACATACTCACGTTCTGCCAGTGCCGGAGGACACTCATCAAATGCCATTGCGATTGTAGAGCCAAGATTGGACTGGATCTGCATACTCTCTTCCGGTCCCATGAAGATCTTTGCTCCATCAATGTGGGAATTAAAATAAACTCCCTCTTCTTTGATCCTGCGGAGTCCTGCTAATGAGAACACCTGAAATCCGCCGGAATCAGTAAGGATCGGACGGTTCCAGGACATAAATTTATGAAGTCCGCCCACCTCTTTGATCAGCTTATCACCAGTGCGCACATGTAAATGATAGGTGTTCGATAATTCCACCTGACACTTGATCTGCTCTAAATCCTCTGTGGATACAGCTCCCTTGATGGCGGCAACTGTTCCTACATTCATAAATACCGGTGTCTGAATATCTCCGTGCACCGTATGGAATACGCCTCGTTTGGCTCTTCCTTCCTGTTTTAATAACTCGTACATTTTATTCTCCATTTCTCTCTGTCAGTCGGTCTAATACTGTAAAATACTCTTCAAACGTTTTCCTGCAGCACTCCGGATGGTTGATCACGACTCCGTCTGTCCGAAGACCGGACAGGGAAAATGCCATCGCTACCCGGTGATCATCATAAGTCTCGATCAGTGCCCCTTTCGGCTGTCCCGGAAATATAGTGATCGCAGATGCTTCCTCTTCACAGCAGATGCCCATTCTGCCAAGTTCTGTCGCCATCACTGACAGACGGTCTGATTCCTGTTTTCTGATATGACCGATCCCTGTGATGCGCACTTTGGATGCCGCATAAGGTGCGATTGCTGCCAGAGTCAGTGCCTGATCGGAAAAATCATTCATATTGACTGTGATGCCTTTCAGTTCTCCCGGTTTTGGTCCGGTCACCTTAATTCCTTCCGCATGTTCCTCTATGGCACACCCCATCTCTCTTAGGACTTCCAGGAACTTCATATCGCCCTGGCTGTTATCCGAGTGGACATTTTTTACCAGTGCGCATCCTCCCGTGATCGCAGCTGCAGCATAAAAATAACATGCCGCCGACACATCCGGCTCAATGATATAGTGTTTTTTCTGATAGGATGCCCCTGCCTTAGTCTCATAATTTCTGCCGTCAAAAGCAACCGAAACGCCTGCTTCTTCTAACATTTTTCTGGTAATGCGGACATAAGAGCCATCTGTCTTCTCACTTGTGATATGAATGACCAGCCCCTGTTTCATCATCGGTGAAACTAAAAGCATGGCACTAAGGAATTGCGTGCTGCTGCTGATATCCAGTTCCAGTTCTTTTTTCCCCGCACAATGACAGCCCCTGATCCGAACAGGCAGATGTCCTTCTTTTTCCAGATAGGTGATCTCTGCTCCCATTCTCTCCAAAAGTTCAAACAATGGCTTCATCGGACGTTTTTTCATCTGTTCCGATGCTTGTATCGTATAGGTTCCCTCGGATAGCCCAAGCATTGCGGTCAAAAAACGTGCCGCTGTTCCGGCACTTCCAACATAAATCTCCGCGTCCTTTTTCGGGATTGCTCCGTTTAACCCGACCAGGCTTACTTTTTTTTCTGTTTCCTTTATTTCAACTTCAAACCCAAGTGACTGCAGCGAACTTAAAAAATAACGGGAATCATCGGAAAATAGGACTCCTTCCAGATCCACCCGTCCATCTGTCAACGCCGCCATTAAAAGGGCCCGGTTCGTCATGCTTTTTGAACCCGGCACTTCTATGTTCCACCGGATCGGCTGATCGATCTTTTTTACATGATAATGCTCTGTCATAAAAATCTCCATCTTCACTTCTGTGCTTTCGCGCTATTCACAAACAATATAGCATATTCCGGTTGTCATGGAAAGTCAAATCTTTTATAATAGTAACAAAATTATCAAATGCAAAACGGAGGCAGACATGGCAGGATCATCTTTTGGAACAATATTTCGGATCACCACATGGGGCGAGTCCCACGGAAAAGGCGTTGGCGTTGTGATCGACGGCTGTCCGGCAGGCTTGCCTTTGTGTGAAGCTGATATTCAGACTTTTTTAGACCGTAGGAAACCGGGACAATCTAAATATACGACCCCACGGAAAGAGGACGATACCGTTGAGATCCTCTCCGGCGTTTTCGAAGGGAAAACGACCGGGACTCCGATTTCTCTGATTGTTTACAATAAAAACCAGCAGTCCAAGGACTATAGCGAGATCGCTTCCTATTACCGACCAGGACATGCGGATTATACGTTCGATGCCAAATACGGTTTTCGCGATTACAGAGGCGGCGGTCGTTCCTCCGGAAGAGAGACCATCGGCCGTGTTGCTGCCGGAGCAGTTGCTGTTAAAATCTTAGAGACTCTTGGCATTACGCTGTGCACTTACACCCGTTCCATCGGACCGATTGCCTGCTCGCCGAACCATTTTTCGCGTGAGGAGGTCAACAGAAACCCGCTCTACATGCCGGATGCTGATGCTGCGGAAAATGCCGCTGCATATTTAGAAGCCTGTATGGCAGAACAAAATTCTTCCGGCGGTGTTGTCGAATGTATCATAAACGGTATGCCGGTCGGCATTGGCGATCCGGTCTTTGAAAAATTAAATGCCAACCTCGCCAAAGCCATCATGTCCATCGGCGCGGTAAAAGGATTTGAAATCGGAGATGGATTTGATGTAGCAAAAGCAACCGGTAAAAACAATAACGACGCGTTCTGCATGACAAAAGATCACCAGATCACGAAAAAGACCAACCATGCCGGAGGAATACTTGGTGGGATGAGTGATGGAAGTGACATTATCCTTCGTGCTTCCATCAAGCCTACACCATCCATTGCTGCCATCCAGCAGACCATCAATAAAGATGGCGAAGAGATCGACATCTCCATCAAAGGCCGCCACGATCCGATCATCGTGCCGCGTGCCGTTGTCGTGGTAGAATCGATGGCTGCCATTACCATCGTGGATGCTTTATTTGCAAATATGAGTGCGCGCATGGATTCGCTGAAGGATTTCTATTGCTGATTCAGACACGGACCGGGATAATTATTTCCAAGCGTAAAAAAAGGGTTGCCGCTCGAAGATTTATTTCTTCGTGCTGCAGCCCTTTTGTCATAATTTCTAACTTCTTCTAATATGCTGATGTGTAAACAGGTGATCCGAACAGTATTCGTAGTTGCCCTCACATTTCGAGCAGAAACGGAATTCAAGCTCCGGTGCATCCAGCTCTGTTCTGCCACAGACAGCACATTTGTGCTTTGTGATACCGGAACCCGGACGCGGCTCTCTCATCTGTGCCTTAAACTTCTGTCTGCGGTGCACTTCGTGCGGTGTATAACGCTTCAGATTTCTTGTAGAAAGGAAGAACACAATAAAACTAAGCATTGACATCACGATTGAGATACGACCTGCCCAACCGCTCATTACAAAGTTATACACGATCAGAACACCATAGACGATCGCCATCCACTTCATCTTGATCGGGATGATAAAGTATAACATGACCTGCATATCCGGATACATCACTGCAAATGCCAGGAAAATGGACATGTTGATGTAGTTTACACTGTATCCCCAGCCAAGCGAGCTGGAAAGATTTGCTGCCAGAGCCGGCATCGCTGTGATTGCAGAGAGATTCTGCACATAGTAGATCGCATATAAAACAAATGCTCCGATCACCGTAAATATCATTCCGCTGAAAATATAAACGTTAAAACGGAACGTTCCCCAGGTACGCTCCAGTGTTGTGCCAAGCTGATAATAAAATAATGCCATGATCAGAAGAAAGATCAGATTCGACTCCGTCGGCATCAGGACCCAGGTAAAAAGCCGCCAGATCTGACCATGTAAAATATGGTAAGGACTCAAAGTCAGCAGATTTAAAATACCAGGGCTGACCGTATAGAGGACAAATCCTATCGTATAGGCTCCAATCATCCATACAATCAGGTTTGGTATGGCATATCTGCCTATTTTTCGCTCCAATTTATTCAACCAGTTCATATGAAATAACCTTTCCTTTCGTGTCGTTACTATTTTTTCAGTATAGCTATCCGGCAAACCTTTGTCAATCCGGGCAGTTTTTCTTCATAAAAAGTTTATATTTTCCTTCCTTTTGCACATTGTTTTTTGTAAAGTCCTGTCGTATAATGAACTTTGTTTATTGTCTGTGACACATTATTATAATAGGAAGAAATACTTTAGATAGACGTTTTTATTTTGTTTTACTGGAGGAATATCATGGAAAATCAAGCACTTTATAAACTAGGAATCGACATTGGCTCTACCACAGTCAAGGTAGCCATTCTTGATGAAAAGGACAACCTGCTCTTTTCCGACTATGAAAGACACTTCGCCAACATCAGGGAAACACTTGCTTCTTTAATTGAAAAGGCATTTTCCGAATTAGGAGATCATCCGATCGCGCCTATGATCACCGGTTCCGGCGGTCTGACCCTTGCCAAGCATTTACATATCCCGTTTGTACAGGAGGTTATCTCGGTTTCCACTGCACTTCAGCACTATGCTCCGCAGACGGATGTTGCCATTGAGCTTGGTGGAGAGGATGCCAAGATCATCTACTTCGAGGGTGGTAATGTTGAACAGCGTATGAACGGTATCTGTGCAGGTGGTACCGGTTCTTTTATCGACCAGATGGCATCTCTGATCCAGACCGATGCTTCCGGCTTAAATGAATATGCAAAAAATTACAAAGCGATCTACCCGATTGCAGCTCGCTGCGGTGTTTTCGCCAAAACAGATATCCAGCCTCTGATCAATGAGGGTGCGACCAGAGAGGACTTATCCGCTTCTATTTTCCAGGCAGTTGTAAACCAGACCATCAGTGGTCTTGCCTGCGGTAAACCGATCCGCGGGCATGTTGCCTTTTTGGGTGGTCCGCTGCATTTCCTCTCCGAGTTGAAGGCAGCTTTTATCCGCACCTTAAATCTGGACGAGGAACACACCATTGTTCCTGAGAACTCTCATCTGTTCGCAGCGATCGGTTCCGCGCTTAATTTCAAACCGGAAAGCACGACCACGATCGCCACACTCCGCGAGCAGTTAAAATCAGACATCCATATGGAGTTTGAGGTGGCACGTTTAGAGCCTTTGTTTGCAAATCAGGAAGATTACGACACCTTCCGTGCTCGTCACGACGGACACAATGTAAAATCCGGCGACTTATCCACTTATGAAGGAAACTGCTATCTTGGTATCGACGCAGGCTCGACCACGACCAAGATCGCTTTAGTCGGCGAGGATGGCTCTCTGCTTTATTCTTTCTACAGCAATAATAACGGAAGCCCGCTCGCAACTGCAATCCGCTCCATTAAAGAAATCTACGAAAAGCTGCCGGCAAAGGCACATATCGTACACTCCTGTTCCACCGGTTATGGAGAGGCTCTGTTAAAAGCTGCCTTAATGTTGGACGATGGAGAAGTCGAAACTGTTGCACACTATTATGCTGCTGCTTTCTTTGACCCGGATGTTGACTGTATCTTAGACATCGGTGGTCAGGATATGAAATGTATCAAGATCAAAAATCAGACCGTTGACAGCGTACAGTTGAATGAGGCATGTTCCTCTGGATGTGGTTCTTTCATTGAGACCTTTGCAAAATCCTTAAACTTCTCGGTTCAGGATTTCGCGAAAGAGGCTCTGTTTGCGAAAAACCCGATCGATCTTGGTACCCGTTGTACCGTATTCATGAACTCTAAGGTAAAACAGGCGCAAAAAGAGGGCGCATCCGTTGCAGATATCTCTGCCGGTCTTGCCTATTCCGTTATCAAGAATGCTCTGTTTAAGGTAATCAAGCTCTCCGATGCAAGTGAACTCGGTAAAAATGTTGTTGTACAGGGTGGTACGTTCTACAACGATGCCGTACTCCGCAGTTTCGAAAAGATCTCCGGCTGCGAATGTGTCCGCCCGGATATCGCAGGTATCATGGGTGCTTTCGGTGCAGCTCTGATCGCTAGAGAACGCCACGAAGAGGGCTATCAGACCACGATGCTTTCCATCGAAGACATCAACAACCTGACTTTCGACACCAAACTGACCCGCTGTCAGGGATGTACCAACCACTGTCTGCTGACGATCAACCGTTTCTCCGGAAACCGTCAGTACATTACCGGAAACCGTTGTGAACGCGGTATCGGCAAAGAGAAAAACAAAGAGAACATTCCAAACCTCTTTGAATATAAGAACAAACGCTTATTTGACTATACACCACTTACAGCAGAAGAAGCGACCCGTGGTACCGTTGGTATCCCGCGTGTCTTAAATATGTATGAGAATTATCCGTTCTGGGCTGTTTTCTTTAAGAAATTAGGCTTCCAGATCGTACTCTCTCCGCAGTCGACACGTAAGATTTACGAACTGGGTATTGATTCCATCCCAAGTGAATCCGAATGTTACCCTGCAAAACTCGCGCACGGACATGTCACATGGCTGATCCATCAGAATGTGGATTTCATCTTCTACCCATGTGTTCCTTATGAGCGCAACGAATTTCCGGATTCCAACAACCATTACAACTGCCCGATCGTTACTTCTTATGCAGAAAATATCAAGAATAACGTTGACGACATTACTTCCGGAAAAGTACGTTTTTACAATCCGTTTATGGCATTTACCAGTGAAGAAACGTTATCTTCCCAGCTAGTCAAGACCTTTGGTGCCCCGGAATTTGCCATTCCGGAATCTGAGATCCGCGATGCAGTCTCCGAAGCTTACAAAGAACTTGCCGTTGTCCGTATGGAAATGCAAAAAAAAGGCGAAGAAGTATTAGATTATCTGGAAAAGACCGGAAAACGCGGTATCGTCCTCGCAGGACGTCCTTACCACGTTGACCCGGAGATCAACCACGGTATCCCTGAGCTGATCAATTCCTATGGCATTGCCGTATTGACTGAAGATTCGATCTCTCATCTGCATCAGGTAGAACGTCCTCTGATCGTTATGGATCAGTGGATGTACCATTCCAGATTATATGCGGCAGCAAACTTCGTAAAAACAAGAGACGATCTGGATCTGATCCAGTTAAATTCTTTTGGATGTGGTCTGGATGCCGTTACCACCGATGCGGTCAACGACATCTTAACGAAATCAGGCAAGATCTATACCTGCCTTAAGATCGATGAGGTCAACAACTTAGGAGCGGCACGTATCCGTATCCGTTCCCTGCTCTCTGCGATCCGCGTGCGTGAAAAGAGACAGCAGAAACATACCATCGTTCCGGCAAACTATAACCGTACCATCTTCACAGAGGAGATGCGTAAAAATTATACGATCCTCTGCCCACAGATGTCGCCGATCCATTTTGAATTACTGGAGCCGGCGTTCTGTGCCGCAGGTTACAATCTGGTCGTTCCGGATGTACCAAGCCGCACCTGTGTGGATGTCGGATTAAAATATGTTAACAACGATGCCTGCTACCCTTCTCTTATTGTAGTGGGACAGCTTATGAGTGCGGTTATGTCAGGGAATTATGATATGAGTAAGACTGCCATCCTGATCTCCCAGACAGGTGGTGGATGCCGTGCCAGCAACTACATCGGATTTATCCGTCGTGCTCTGGAAAAAGCAGGTTACCCGGATGTTCCGGTTATCTCCATCAACTTAAGCGGTCTGGAGTCAAACCCTGGCTTTAAGCTTACCCCTTCGCTGATCCAGCATGGTTTGTATGCGTTGACATTCGGTGATATCTTCTTGAGATGTCTGTACCGTACCCGTCCATACGAAGCAGTACCGGGTTCAGCAAATGCGCTGCATGAGAAATGGAAAAAAGAGGTCATTGCATTTATCACACAGGATAAACTGCTTTCCCACCGGAAATTCAAACAGATGTGCCGCCAGATCATCCGTGACTTTGACCAGTTAGAGCGGCTGGATATCAAGAAACCTCGTGTCGGTGTTGTCGGAGAGATCCTGGTTAAGTTCCATCCTGCTGCAAACAACGACCTTGTCGGACTGTTGGAGTCAGAAGGTGCTGAGGCAGTCGTTCCAGATCTTACAGACTTCTTACTCTACTGCTTCTACAACACTGGCTTTAAGGCAGACAACCTTGGATTTTCCAAAAAATCCAAACGCATCGGCCGTCTTGGCATCAAGTTCTTTGAATGGCTGAGAAGTGCGGCAAGAGATGAGTTTGAAAAAAGTACCCACTTTGATCCGCCAGCTTACATCGATGACCTTGCTGCTTATGCAAGAGAGATCGTTTCTGAAGGGAACCAGACAGGTGAGGGATGGTTCTTAACCGGAGAAATGTTAGAACTGATCCATACCGGTACTCCAAACATCGTATGTACCCAACCGTTTGCCTGCCTGCCAAATCACGTGGTAGGAAAAGGTGTTATCAAAGAACTGCGCCATCGTCACCCTGAGTCCAATATCGTTGCGATCGACTATGATCCGGGTGCAAGTGAAGTAAACCAGTTGAACCGTATTAAATTAATGCTTTCCACAGCAAATAAAAATTTAGCGAATGAGAAATAAACACCCTGCACCGCAAAATGCGCAAAAAAAATGCAGCCACAAATGTGACTGCATTTTTTCTATTCTTCTCCAAAATCGCAATAGTCTTTTCCCGCTTCGGACACAAAGCTGTAGTTTTCTTCCACATCTCCATAGGAAATTGAGAAACTGCCTTCCATATCCAAATAGGACTGTGCCATTGCGATCGCATCTACAAACTCTGCCATATCACCCAGGAACGACTTCGCGTCCTCTGTGTTCTGGCACGTTTCCTCTTCGATGGTCTCCTCTACGTACAGGCGCAATGTAAAATCATCCATATCGCACTCATCATCTACCTGTGCTTTTTGCAGATAGGAGTTGGTGCAATTCTGAAATAAATTTTTAAAATAAGAAGTTGTCGATGCAATACGTGAGCAGGATATATCCTCTGCCTCAAGGTAAATCTTGTATGTCAGTTTTAATGAATCCATTTGTATTCTCCTTTGTTTTTTCTTACATCTCTCTACTATACCCTTCTTCCTTCCATTTCGCAAGTACAGCCTGCATTTTGCAACTGATCTTCTGTATTAAAACAAGCCACATTTGACATATAATTAGGAAAAAACATATGGAATGACAAACATGAACCGTCAACGAATCAAACTGGCAGGGACACTTGGTCTCCTTGCTGCCATGTTTTTTGTGGGAAGAGGTGCTGCGATGCTGCGTGAGGATTCTGCCACCAAACCTGTTACCAACAACTCGATCGCAGCGCAGACCGATAACTGGGGGCTTGGCTTCGGTGCAGATGGAACCAAACCTGCCGGAAATGTTACGCCGGATGAACTAAAAACCTATGATGCCTACTATGTCGGCAGTGGAGACGATAAAGTCATTTATCTTACATATGACTGTGGATACGAAAACGGGAACACTGCTCCTATTCTGGATGCTCTAAAAAAACACAACGCCCCCGCTACGTTCTTTGTTGTGGGACACTTTTTAGAGACCGCACCTGATCTGGTAAAACGTATGGTGGAAGAAGGACATACGGTTGGAAATCACACCTACCATCACCCGGATATGTCCTCAATCTCCAATCTTGCCTCTTTCCAGAAAGAAGTGGATGACACCGCCGCACTGTATCAGGAAATCACCGGGCAGGAAATGACAAAATATTATCGTCCGCCTCAGGGAAAATACAGTACCGAAAATCTGAAGATGGCAAGAGAACTTGGCTACCATACGTTCTTCTGGAGCCTTGCCTATGTCGACTGGAATGTTGACAGCCAGCCGACCAAAGAGCAGGCATTTGACAAACTGCTGCCCCGGATCCACCCCGGTGCCATCGTCTTATTACATAGCACCTCGAAAACCAACGGAGAGATCATGGATGAGCTGCTGACCAAATGGGAAGAAATGGGTTACCGGTTTGCACCGCTGTCGGAACTGTTAAACTAAGGTACATTTTGCGCCATTATCTGAACGATTGAACGAATGTATATTTCGCGAATCTTCTATGATCATGAATGCAACAGGGAGTGCGACAATCTAATTTCCATTGTCACACTCCCTGTTGCTATTTTTTCCTCTCTGTTTTACCGCTCCTAGAAATCTACCTCGGTATCATAGTAGCAGCATTTCAGCAGTTTTTCCATCTCTTCCTGACTCGGCTGACGTGGGTTGGAACCGGTGCAGGCATCTAAGATCGCATTTGCTGCAATCTCAGGCAGTCTCTCTAAGAATACTTCCTCCGGAACAAATCCCTGCTCTACCGGATAGCTGTCAGTTCCATAATTTTTGATGCACTGTGGGATCTTAAGATCATCATTCATTTTTCTTAAGTACGCGATCAGGTTCGCTACTTTTTCATCTAAGGTTGCGCCCTCTAATCCCATGAAGTCTGCGATCTCACCGTAACGGACTTTTGCAGTCTCATCCTTTGCATTAAATGCAATGACTTTCGGCAGATACATTGCGTTTGCTGCACCATGGATGATATGTGCACCATAATCTGCAAAAGCAGCTCCTGTCTTGTGTGCCATGGAGTGAACGATACCAAGCAGTGCATTGGAAAATGCCATTCCTGCAAGACACTGTGCATTGTGCATGGAATCTCTCTTTGCCATATCTCCATTGTAAGAGCCTACCAGATCTCTCTGGATCATCTTGATCGCATGCAATGCAAGCGGATCTGTGAAATCACAGTTTGCTGTCGATACATATGCTTCGATCGCATGTGTCATCGCATCCATACCGGTATGTGCAACCAGTTTCTGTGGCATAGTCTCTGCCAGATCCGGATCTACGATCGCTACATCCGGTGTGATTTCAAAGTCAGCAAGCGGATATTTGATTCCCTTCTGATAATCGGTAATAACAGAAAATGCTGTCACCTCGGTTGCTGTTCCTGAAGTAGAAGAAATTGCACAGAAATGCGCTTTTTTACGAAGCTTTGGCATACCAAATACCTTGCACATATCCTCGAATGTGATATCTGGATATTCGTATTTGATCCACATTGCTTTTGCCGCATCGATCGGAGAACCGCCGCCCATTGCTACGATCCAATCCGGCTCAAACGCACGCATCGCTTCTGCACCTCTCATCACGGTCTCTACCGATGGATCCGGTTCAATACCCTCGAATAGTTCCACCTGCATTCCGGCTTCTTCTAAGTATTGTTTTGCACGGTCAAGGAAACCAAAGCGTTTCATGGACCCCCCGCCCACACAAATCATCGCTTTCTTTCCCTCAAATGTTTTTAAGGCTTCTAATGCACCTTTTCCGTGATACAAATCTCTTGGTAATGTAAATCTTGCCATGACCCCTCCATTCCGCCGCGCCCTCGCAGCATTTTGCTTGTTAATTATCTAACAATGTTTATGGCAATATTATATCACATTCTTCCAGAAACGGAATATATTTTATGCAATTTTATTAAAAATTTTACTCATTGTTCTTAAATCCGCATTTCGGGCAGACCGTTCCTCCCTTGTAGACATAACCGCAGCGATAACAGCAGATCGTGTCATGCTTTTCTTTTGCGAGGTATGCCACCTTCCTTGAATCCGGTTTTTCCTGCAGATAATGCACAAACGCATCCAGCTCCTTTGCAAATGCAGCCAGATCTTTGTGATCCACTGCATACGGGATCTTCGTCTTTGTGCCGCCTGACTGATGGATATAAAGTCCTCTATTTAAGATACCGGTGGATGCCGTGATCTTATCAATAGAAAAGATACGCATTCCAAAGGACGTCATCATCGTACTATAAAAGAGATGCTCCGGTGTCAGGATGAAGCCCTCTTTTCCGTTCCCGCTCCGGCTCGTATCGACAACAAGGATCGGATACTCAAACAGTCCCTTTCCTGCCGCGTAAGTTGCCATTGCAGCATCAATGATGCTTGTCTCCTCCGGCAGTGCCTGTTTTAACAGGACTTTTCTGGCAGGATAAAAATGATGTCTGTCATTTAACGTAACGCCCGATTCCGCAAATTCATCCTGCATCTTTTTTACCAGAAGTTCACACTCATCCGACTTTATCTTGGAAAGTCGTTTCGTTAGCATTTTAAGTGCATTATCTTTTATCTCCGGCAGGAAATCCCCGTTTGCGATCGTTTCATATGCCTGTTGTCCCTCTTCAAAATCCATGTGAAGCGGATCGCCAAGCAGCTCATCCACCGCATCCTGATCCATTTTCCGCAGACATTCCTCTAATTTTTCCAGATAGGCGTTGACTGTTTCCTGTAAGTAATTTCCGTTTTTTAATTTATCCATCAGCTCTGTCAGGTCGCTTCTGGTGCTCTTTCTTGCACGGTTTACGATATTGGCAACCTCCTGCCGCTCTGCTGCAAGCCGTCTGTCTTTTAACAGTTCTTCGTATGGCGTCAGATCTGCCTCTTCATAATCGCGGATCCGCGCCTCGTATGCCTGAAATCTTGCCCGGTCTAACTGCGGTGGCATCTTCTCCATCAGAACTTTTACTTCCGCTTCCGCCTGTCTTTGCATACGTTCCCGCAACGGCTCAAGCAGTTCTGCCTTCCTAGTCTCAGGAAGGTCTTCTTTTTTCACTTCCTCATAGACTCGCTTTAATACGGCATAATTTTTTCCCTGACTGCTCTCGATTTTCTTGCGGATAACCTCTGCCTTCTGCTCGTGCTGCCTTCCCACGATCCGTCCGATGTATTCCTGCTTTTCTGCTTCTGAAAGATCCGGCTCCTTTGAAACCTGATTCTTTAGTTCGGTAAGCTGACGGTCAGACAGACGGTCTAATACCTGAAATCTCGCTTCGTATTTTTTTCTTGTCTCATCTGCTTTTACTGTGTTTGTTTTCTGTCCTGATTCCAGCTGCGCCGCATCCTGCGCTGTTTTCTGCTGCGCTGCATCCTGCGTCGCTTTCTGTCCGCTTCCCGCACGCTTAGCCTCATCCTGCCTGTCCGTCGATGGATGAGCTACTCCGTCCTTTTCTATTTTTTGCGTCACTTCCCGGCTTTCATCCCGTTTTCTGCTCTCTCTTTGTGATGGATCTTTGCGCTCCTTTTTCGCTCTTTTTTCCCGGTTTGCAGAAAGACCTCTCTTCCACAACTGCTCCCTTACTTTTTTCTCACAGCGCGCAATGCTCTCTTCCGGGAAAAATCCCTCTTCGATCTTGTCAGACAGATTCTGCAACTGTGTCTCATTATAGTCTTCCAGATCTTCGCAGGCTTCTTCCAGACTCTGTTCGCTCTCATCCACTGCATCCTGCTCCTGTTCTGCAATCGTATTTTCCCGGTGTCCGTCTGCAAACAGATTGTAACGGTAGCTTGACACACGCTGTCCTTTTTTTCCAATCAGTTCCAGATAGTCCTCGTATGCCTTGCGGTCATCGCCAAAATCCAGCCGGTAGATATCCCCTTCGCTCAACATCTTCTCCGGTCTCGGTGTAAAAAAGCTGTTGCAGTGCGCACAGGTACATGCCCTCGCTAAAAGCACTGCGCCGTCCGGCGTTTCAATCTTAAACTCTGAACCGATCGGGTAAACAACCATATGCAGTTTTTCCCCGCAATCCGGGCACAGATAGCCGATCCGGTAAAAGTTATTGCCCAGTCTGCCCATACGCCGTTCTTCTAACGTTGTATCTTCTCTTTCAAATGTTACCGCTGCCTTTTTCCATGCAACCTTGTGCCACAGTCCGGCTTCCTCCTCGCTTTCCTCCTCCGGCAGTTTGTCTTCTGACTCTAACGCCGCCTGCACGACGTCCTCATAGGTAACACGGATGCCATCCTGATAGAACTGAAAATGCTCCCAGTTGTACTCCGGTTCAATATTGATCTCGCGCAGTACACTGGAAAATAACCGGTTTAACTGTTCATGGTTTTTCTCCACGCGAAGCCCTTTGATGGCTCCCCATTTACCAAAGCTGTATAAAATCATATTGATGACATCCCAGACCTTTGGCTGCCCTTCCGTATCTATGATCGCATCTTCCTTGATTGGAAGTTCTATGATATTTTCCAGCACTTTTCTGCTGTCAAAATGAAAAAACAGGGAACGCACCGCCCCCTGTAAGATCAGACAGTTATCAATGACAACAAACAGTCCGTTCCATGAAACATTTACCTCCATGGTTTTTATTAATTTTTCAAATGTACTTTTTAATTCTATATTCGCCCTTAACACTATCATGTGACATAAGTCCCTTCCTTTTGGCACAATCTTAACTCACGCACAGTATAGCACAATCTCTGTTCAGCCGCAATGGAAACGCTGTTTAGAAACTTTTTAGAATTTGTATTCTTCCCATTTTCTGGCATTTTCCGCATGTTGTTAGCACTCATTTAAAAAGAGTGCTGATTTTCTATTGACTTTTTAAAACCAGCGTTTTATTATTCTATTTATGGAGTTATTTTAAGAAAAGGAGTGTTTTATTATGGCAAATAAACATGGAAATTTATCAATCGACAGCGATAACCTTTTTCCTATTATAAAGAAATGGTTGTATTCCGACCACGACATCTTCTTCCGTGAGTTAATCTCAAATGGCTGTGATGCGATCACAAAGCTGGAAAAATTAGAGATGATGGGCGAGTATCAGTTCCCGGCTGATTATAAAAAGAAAATCGAGGTCGTTGTCAATCCAGAAGAAAAGACCTTGAAATTCATTGATAACGGTCTTGGTATGACTGCAGATGAAGTTGAAGAATATATCTGTCAGATCGCATTTTCCGGTGCAACTGACTTTATTGAAAAATACAAAGACAAAGCAAACGATGACCAGATCATCGGACATTTCGGACTCGGTTTCTACTCAGCTTTCATGGTAGCAGATCAGGTTACCATTGATTCCTTATCTTATAAGGAAGGATCTACTCCGGTTCACTGGAGCTGCGATGGTGGTACCGATTACGATATGGAAGACGGCATCAAAGATACCATCGGTACGGAGATTACCCTATTTTTAAATGAGGACTGCCTAGAGTTCGCAAACGAGTACCGTGCAAGAGAGATCATTGAAAAGTACTGTTCTTTCATGCCAACCCCGATTTTCCTTAGCAAAGCAAATGCGGAAACAGAATATGAGACCATTGATGCGGCTGATAAGTTAGATACCGATACCGTTGTGGAAACCATCCACGAGGAAGCAAAGACAGAAGAAAAAGAGAATGAAAACGGTGAAAAAGAAGTCGTTGAAGTTTCTCCTGCCAAAGATAAATTAAAGATCGTAAAACGTCCGGTTCCACTCAATGATACCAATCCATTATGGACCAAAAATCCAAGCGACTGTACCGATGAGGAATACAAAGCGTTCTACCGCAAAGTTTTCCTGGACTACAAAGAGCCTTTATTCTGGATTCATCTGAACATGGACTATCCGTTCAACTTAAAAGGTATTTTGTATTTCCCGAAGATCAATACCGAGTACGATTCGATCGAGGGTACCATCAAATTGTACAACAATCAGGTCTTTATCGCAGACAACATCAAAGAAGTCATTCCTGAATTTTTAATGCTGCTCAAAGGTGTGATCGATTGTCCGGACCTGCCACTTAACGTATCCAGAAGTGCCTTACAGAACGATGGTTTCGTGAAAAAGATCTCCGAATACATCACAAAGAAAGTTGCAGACAAACTGATCGGCATGTGCAAGACCGACAAAGAAAATTATGAGAAATACTGGGATGATATCAGCCCATTCATCAAATTCGGCTGCTTAAAAGACACCAAATTCTGCGACAAGATGAATGATTACATCCTGTTCAAAAACTTAGATGACAAATATCTGACCTTACCGGAACTTCTGGTCAAAGAAGAAGTCAAGGAAGAAAGCGATGTCGTTGATGCAGACGGCAACCCGGTATCCGATGCCGATGCCAAAGATACAGAAAACGCTGAGGAAGAAAAAGACAACCGCAAGGTCATCTACTATGTCACAGACAAACTCCAGCAGGGACAGTACATTAAGATGTTCAAAGAGCAGGGTATGGATGCTGTTATCTTAGACCACAACATTGATACCTCTTTCATCTCCCAGTTAGAGCAGCGCAACGAGACTTACAAATTTATGCGTATCGATGCAGATGTAACTGAATCCTTAAAAGATGAAACTTCCGAAGAGGACTTAAAGTCAGAAACAGATACCCTGACCGAAGTATTCAAAAACGCTCTGCACAATGACAAGCTGACTGTAAAAGTAGAGAAATTAAAGAATGCTTCCATCTCTTCCGTCATCACACTTTCCGAAGAGGGAAGACGTATGCAGGATATGATGAAAATGTATGCTATGGGAGGCATGGGCGGCATGGACCCGAATATGTTCGCAGCCGACCTTACCTTAACCTTAAATGCAAACAACGAGCTGGTAAAATACATCTTCGAGCACAAAGATTCCGAGCATGTTCCTATGTTCTGTGAACAGCTTTATGATCTGGCAATGTTATCCAACCAGCCATTGTCTGTCGATGCGATGAGTAAATTCGTAGAACGAAGCAATAAAATTATGATGCTGCTTTCTGAAAAATAAGATCAGTATGACACAAAAATAGGATGTTATCCCAAACCGATAACATCCTATTTTTTTATGTCATACTGATCTTATCCAATATGCCCGTCAGGTGTGCGATTGTCACACCATAGTTTGTCATTGCGACCTGCTGCTTTTTCGCCCGTTCGATCCGTGACAGCACGTACTTGCGGTTAAACATACAGGCTCCACACTGTATGACCAGGTCGTAGGAAGAAAGGTCTTCCGGGAAATCCGTTCCACTGACCAGTTCGACGGTCAGTCCCTCTCCCACTCTCTTTTTCAACATGTTCGGTATCTTTTCTCTTCCGATGTCCTCTTTTAACGGTGCATGCGTACAGCACTCTGCGATCAGGACTTTTGACTGCGGTGTGAGAGCATCTAACATTTTTGCCCCCTCCACATAGTATGGGAGATCTCCTTTATATGCAGCAAACAGCACAGAAAAAGAAGTCAGCATACTTTCTTTTGGCTTATGTTCATAAACATAACCAAACACCTGTGAATCTGTAATGATCAGTTTTGGTGGCTCCCTTAAGGCAGCCAGTGCCAGAGTCATCTTGTCTGTCGTAACACTCATTACCAGGCATTTCTTATCCAATAGTTCCCGAATGGTCTGCACCTGTGGAAGGATCAGTCGTCCTTTCGGTGCCTGAATATCCTGTGGCATGACTAAAAGGACAACGTCATCCTCTCCTACCAGTGTTCCGGTAATCAAGTTATTTCCATAATTTTCCGGCAGAAGTCTGGTCAGCGTTTCTTTTACCGCATCCATACCCTCGCCTGTCTGTGTACTGACCACGAGCGGTGTTTCCTTGGTATCTTCTTTTATCTTGTCAAAAAGTTCTCTTGTGTTCTTTCTGATATCCGCCTTACTGATGATAAAAAGAACCGGCGTATTCTTTTCCCTAAAGAAATGATACCACTCGTATTCCTGCAAAAGATCTGCTTCCCTTTCGTCCTCACCGGAAACTACGATCACAGCAAGTTCTGTTTTTTCCGCTGCAAGGCGGGTCTTTTCTACTCGCTGCCCGCCAAGTTTACTCTCATCATCAAAACCTGCCGTATCAATAATGATACAGGGACCAAGCGGATTGATCTCCATTGCTTTGTAAACCGGATCTGTTGTTGTTCCGGCTACGTCTGCAACGATCGATACCTCCTGCCCGGTAAACGCATTGATAAAGGAAGACTTTCCACTGTTGGTCTTTCCGAAGATCCCGATATGCAGACGGTTACTGCTCGGTGTTTCATTTAATGTAACTGCCATTGAACCATCCTCCTAGAAGCGGAAATCCCGTTTTCCTTCTGCAATATCATGGATATGATCGGAGGCTGTTTTCTTTACCTTTGGATTTGGAATATTTTCTAGTTCTTTTTCAATGAGTTCCATACCGATCTTTCTGGTTTCCTCGCTTGCATAATCCTCTAAGTACTCTTTTAACGTCATCAGCGCATTCGGATGACAGCAGTTTAAGATCTGCATATTTTTACAGAGCTCCATAAAGCGGTCTCCGGTTCTTCCCTCTCGGTAACATGCGGTACAGAAAGAAGGGATATAGCCTAATTTCATCAGCCAGTTTACGACCTCGTCGAGTGTTCTCTGATCGCTGACGTCGAACTGCTCGCTGGTTACCTCTTCCTTGGTCTCCGGCTCTGCATAACCGCCAACGCTGGTTCTGGATGCACCACTGATCTGGGAAACGCCAAGTGGTAATACTTTTTCTCTTACTTCCTGGCTCTCTCTTGTGGAAATGATCATACCGGTATATGGTACGGCAACACGGATCAGGGCACAGATCTTTGCAAATGTATCATCACTGATACTGTTGTCAAATGCGGACGGATCGATATCATCTGCATGTTTGACACGTGGTACGCTGATCGTATGTGGCCCGACACCGTGAACTGCCTCCAAATGTTCTGCGTGCATTAAAAGTCCGGCAAATTCGTAACGGTATTTATCCAGTCCGAACAGTACTCCAAGACCTACATCATCGATGCCACCCTCCATGGCGCGGTCCATTGCCTCGGTATGATAAGCATAATCGTGTTTTGGTCCGGTCGGATGGAGTTCCTCATAACTTGCTTTATGATAGGTTTCCTGGAACAGAATGTAGGTTCCGATCCCTGCCTCTTTTAATTTGCGGTAGTTTTCTACGGTGGTTGCCGCAATATTGACATTGACACGGCGGATCGCACCATTTTTATGCTTGATGCTGTAGATCGTCTTGATACACTCTAAGATATATTCGATCGGGTTGTTGACCGGATCCTCTCCTGCCTCGATCGCCAGACGTTTGTGTCCCATATCCTGTAATGCGGTTACTTCTTTTACAATGTCTTCCTGTGTCAATTTCTTTCTTGCGATATGTTTGTTTTTCAGATGGTACGGACAATACACACATCCGTTGACACAATAATTTGATAAGTATAATGGTGCAAATAATACGATACGATTTCCGTAATAATCTTTTTTGATCTGCTGCGCCAGATCATAGACCTCCTGCACTTTCTCCGGGATCTCACACGCCAACAGCACGGATGCCTCCCTGTGGTTCAATCCTTTTTTCAATTTTGCCTTTGCAATGATCTGATTGATCATCTCTACATTGTCCTTGTTTGCATCTGCATAGGCAAGGGTTTCCATGATCTCCTCGTCGGAGATAAACTCCTCTGCTTTTAATGATTTTGCGTTATACATACACTCTTTCCTTTCTTTCCGGTCAGCCGCCTTATTGCTTTCCGGTTAGTTTCATTTTTATAGTCACCACGGTCAACTACGACCTGATATCCTATCGCTTCCATTCGATTCTGCATACAGAAACGGCACTCTGCCGCCTCATCTCCTGTGCAGATCTTATTGTCATATAATTTATATTTCTCCCGCACTGCTACCGGCGAAAGATTTGGCATTACAACATTGGCACCCGCTAAAATACCAAGTTCACGCCCCTTCGGATGAATGGTTCCCAGTGCTGTCGTTGCCGGAAGCAGCACATGTGGCACCAGAAGTCTTATGATACTGAGCAGTCTCAGTGTCCGGTCCAATGTACCCGCACACTCCCCGCCAAACGGCGTGTCCTGCTGTGGGATAAACGGCCCGATCCCAACCATATGTGGTTGTAATTCCAAAATAAACTGTAAATCTTCATATAAAGTATCAAACGTCTGTCCCGGTGAACCCACCATAAAACCACACCCGGTCTGATACCCGATCTCTTTTAATTCTCTTAAGCACTGCATCCTGTGCTGAAAGGACATTTTCTGTGGATGCAGTTTTTTGTAGTGCTCCTCATCGGCGGTTTCATGGCGGAGCAGATACCGGTCCGCGCCCGCTTTAAAAAATGCCTCATAACTTGCCCGCTCTTTTTCCCCAATGGATAATGTCACTGCGCAATCAGGATGCTGCCTTTTGATCTTAGCTACCAGCTCACAGATCTTTGCATCCGTATAATAACCGTCCTCTCCCCCCTGCAATACAAAGGTGCGAAATCCCAGTTCGTATCCATTCTTACAGCACTCTAAAATCTGTTCCATGCTCAGGCGATACCGGTCTGCTTTCTCATTGCTGCAACGGATTCCACAATAATAACAGTCGTTTTTGCAGTAATTGGTAAACTCGATCAGACCTCTCATATAGATCTGATTTCCATAGATCTGCTGTGCCGTCTCTTTTGCCTTTGCTGCAAGATATTCTTTTAATCCCGCATCCTCTGTCGTAAACAGTTCTTCTAACGTCTGCCGGTCGATCGTCCGCGTCTTTCTGATCCTGTCTACTATCTCATAGCTGTGTTGCATTGTTTCCTCCATGCTTTTTTATTTTACATTGGAATACGCTGTTTTAACAGTGACTCCATCCAGTCTTCCGATCTTTCCGGACAACGCATTGATCTTATCCTGTGGCGCATCCATTGCCACACTGATGATATGAAGATTTCTCTCTTTATACGGGATCCCCATTCTTCCAATGATATATCTGCCATATTCATGCAACAGCTCATTTAACTGCGGCACAGATTCTACATTTTCAATGATGATTCCAAGCAATGCTACTCTTGTTTCCACTTCTGTTCCCTCCTGAATGATAAACGCTAAAAAGCTGTACCCCATAAAAAGGTACAGCTTTAGCCCGTGTTTTTCTTATGCCATACCTTTCACCTCAATCTCTATTTCGGTGTCAGAGTCTGTTCCATATTTTATTATAAGGTTCCGAACTCATATCCTGCTGCCTTTGCCGCATCGATAAAATCGCCTAATATCGCTGCATTGGTCGATGACTCTGCATGAAGCAGATAGATTGCTCCCGGGTGCAGCCGCTCTTTTAACTTGGCAAGACTCGCAGTCTGATCTGGCTGATTGTTGACATCATAATCCAGATAAGCAAAGCTCCAGAACACGCTCTTGTAATTACAGTTATTTACCATCGCAAGTGACTGTTCGCTGAAACGTCCGGTCGGATAGCGGAATAAATACATGTCATAGCCAAATGTCTCTTTGATGTACTCATGATTGCCCATGACTTCGTTTTTCTGCTGATCCAGTGTCTGGGATGGAAGTCCCTTGGACGGATGTGTCACACTGTGGTTGCCCAGTACATGACCCTCGTCGATCATACGCTGTACCAGTTCCGGATCCGCCTCCGCATATGGTTTTGTGACAAAGAACGTTGCAGTCACACCTTTTTCTTTTAAAGTGTTTAATATACTCTCCGTCTGTCCATACTCATATCCCTCATCAAACGTAAGGTAGATCGTATTGGTGTCCTCTCCGATAAAGTAGGCATTGTATTTGCCGTATTTCTCCTGCGCGCTGGTTGCTCCGGTCGGACGGTTCTTCTCGTCCACATTAGTGCCCTGTCCCCAGTCCTGACTGGTCGCATCCAAAGACTCGACATTTTCAATGACCGGATTGCTCAGTATCTGTCCTTTGTTGGTCTCTGCAACATCGGTGCTCTCTGTGCTGTCAATAGCTTCCGTGCCATCTGCTGGCTTATCCTGATATGCGGCATCGGTTGCCAGCACCGCATCTCCGATCGCCTTTGCATAATCACTCAAATGCTCGTCAAACAACTGATTGTCCGTAGGACTGTTCATAAATCCAAGCTCAACGATACAGGACGGCATATCAGAATGTAAATTTACATAGTAATCCTTGGCAGAACTTTTCTGTGTTCCTGTTTTTACGCCACGGTTTCTGGAAATACCAACTGCATCCAGCCCGCTCATAATATTTTCTGCCATCGTATTCGTCTTTTCATCTGCCGTACTGCTGACCCAGGTTTCTACCCCATTTCCATCTCCGGTATTCCGGTGCAGGGAAACAAAGTAATCTGCCTTGTTCTCATTTGCAAAATTTGTCCTCTCTTCGAGTGATAAAAAGGTGTCATCACTTCGTGTCAGGATGACCTGCACATCCTCCTGTGCTGCCAGATATGCTGCAACCGCCTGTGCGATCTTTAAATTATCATTTTTCTCATAGCGGAGCCTGTAATCGGAACCATTATCCTTTCCACCATGTCCGGCATCAATACAGATGGTAAGCTTTCCTTCCTCCAGTCCGGTTTCCGTATTCTCATTCTCATCCAGAACATAGACATCTCCCTCTATCGTAGGAAGTTCCTCCTTGGGATGGATCTTTTCCAGAAGATACCCCATGCCATGAAATAATAAAAGTACCACTGCCAGCTGTATCGCACAATATGTCATACATATTGCATTTTTTATATATCTTTTCCTTCGTTTTCCCACTGTAACCCTTGTCCAATTCTCTTTTTTTCGGGTGTTACCCCATCTGTTTTCTATTGTACCCTATCTTCTGGAAAAAGACTAGCAAACATTATTTAAGATTTTATGAAGTCAGTCCTGCAAAAACTGTGCAAGCACATAATTACTCAGATCCTGTCCCCGCTCCGTGAGATAAATCCTGCCCTCCCGCTTGCAAAGCAGTTCTTCCTTCTGCAGTCTGGCTAACGTATCGCCATAGACCGCCTCAATCGGGATCCCATAGGCACGTTCAAAATCGCTCCGGTAAATACCCTCGATCATGCGCAGTCCGAGAAACATCGTCTCTTCCATCTGTGCTTTTCTGTCGACCTGCTCCACCGAGGCATGAAGATTGGTCGCCGGAAGTGTCTCTCTTCCCTCCTGCTCCCACAATCCTGCCCGGAGTTCGTTCGTGCCGCTCAAATAATCGTAAAGTTCTCTGGTATTGGAGTAGCGGATATTATCCAACAGGGAAGCAGCTCCCAAGCCGACACCAAGGTAGTCGATCCGTCTCCAGTAACCAATGTTGTGACGGCAGGCATACCCCGGGAGTGCAAAATTGGACACCTCGTAATGCTGATAACCTGCCTCTTTCAATGCCTTCTCCGTGATCTTTGTGATGCGGTAGGTCTCCTCCTCATCCGGCAGGGCATCCGTTTTCATCCCCGCCTGCTGCTTGATCGCATCAAACTTATACAGATCATAAAACGGTGTCCCCTTTTCGATCATAAGCGAATACGCGGAAATATGTTCCGGTTTTAAACGCAGGACTTTCTGTAAGGAAGCATATGCCTTTTCCGCCGTCTGTCCCGGCAGGGCATTCATCAGATCGATATTGATATTGGTAAATCCATGTGCCCTTGCCATGTCATAGGTCTTTAAAAACTGCTCAAACGTATGGATCCTGCCCAATATCTTTAACTCTACATTATCCGGCGACTGCAGTCCGATGCTTAACCGGTTAATGCCGCTCTGCCGGTAGGAAACGAATTTTGCCTCCGCGATCGTTCCCGGATTACATTCGATCGATACCTCTGCATCTGCTGCCACCTCAAAAGCATCATAAACCTGCTGCAGGATGGATGCCATGGAACGCTCGGTCAGCCAGGAAGGGGTTCCTCCCCCGATATAGATGGTGCTGATCCTGCGGTCTTTCATTCTATTTCCATAGAAGGCGATCTCTTTTTTGAGTGCCGTCACATAATCAGTCTGCGTATCTTCATCTGCCGGAAACGAAAGGAAATCGCAGTAATTACATTTTTTTACACAAAACGGAATATGAATGTAAAGCTCTAATTCTTTCTTCTCCATTCTTAATCCTCATCCAGTTTTAAGACACTCATGAATGCTTCCTGCGGGATCTCTACATTGCCGACCTGGCGCATTCTCTTCTTTCCCTCTTTCTGCTTCTCAAGCAGCTTCTTCTTACGGGAAATATCACCACCATAGCATTTTGCAAGAACGTCTTTCCGAAGTGCCTTTACCGTTTCTCTGGCAATTACTTTTCCGCCGACTGCCGCCTGGATCGGGATCTCAAATAAATGTCTCGGGATCTCCTCTTTGAGTTTCTCACACATCTTTCTTCCACGCTCATACGCGCTGTCCTTGAATACAATAAAGGACAGTGCATCCACCTGCTCCTTGTTGATCAGAATGTCTAATTTCACAAGTTCGGAACGCTCGTACCCTTTTAATTCATAATCAAAGGACGCATAACCTCTGGAACGTGATTTTAACGCATCAAAGAAATCATAGATGATCTCATTTAACGGCAGATCGTATTTGATCAGCGCACGGGTTTCCTCTAAATACTCCATGCTGATATAAACGCCACGCCGCTCCTGACACAGGGTCATGATCGCACCGACATAATCACTGGTCACCATGATCTCTGCGGAAACGATCGGTTCTTCCATATATTCGATCTCGGAAGGGTCCGGCAGGTTGGACGGGTTGGTAAGTTCTATCATTTCCCCGTTGGTCTTGTATACCTTATAAACAACGCCCGGTGCTGTCGTTACCAGATCCAGATTAAATTCTCTCTCTAAACGCTCCTGAATGATCTCCAGATGTAACAGTCCAAGGAAACCACAACGGAAACCAAATCCGAGTGCCAGTGAGGTCTCCGGCTCGTACTGTAAAGAAGCATCGTTGATCTGTAATTTTTCAAGGGCATCCCTTAAATCCGGATATTTGGCACTGTCTGCCGGATACATACCGCAGTAGACCATCGGGTTTACTTTTTTATAACCCGGCAACGGCTCTGCACACGGACGTGTACTGTTTGTTACCGTATCACCGACACGCGTGTCGCGCACATTTTTAATGCTGGCACAGATATAACCTACCATTCCGGCTGATAATTCGTCACATGGGATAAACTGTCCCGCACCGAAATAACCGACTTCTGTTACGTCTGATTTTGCGCCGGTCGCCATCATAAGGATCGGATCCCCGACTTTTACGGTTCCCTCTTTGATACGGCAGAACACGATCACTCCCTTATATGAATCATAGAGTGCATCAAAGATCAACGCCTGAAGCGGTGCCGCAGGATCTCCATTTGGTGCCGGGATCTTTTTTACGATCTGCTCTAACACTTCCTCGATATTCAGTCCTGTCTTTGCGGAAATACGCGGTGCATCTGCCGCCTCGATCCCGATCACATCCTCGATCTCTTTTACGACTTCATCCGGCTGTGCACTCGGCAGATCGATCTTGTTGATGACCGGCATGACATCCAGATCATGATCCAGTGCCAGATAAACGTTGGCAAGTGTCTGTGCCTCTACGCCCTGCGCCGCATCCACCACAAGGATCGCTCCGTCACAGGCTGCAAGGCTTCTGGATACCTCGTAGTTAAAATCCACATGACCCGGTGTATCGATCAGGTTGAAGATATATTCCTCTCCGTCGTTCGCCTGATAGATGATACGGACTGCCTGGGATTTGATGGTAATGCCACGCTCCCGCTCCAAATCCATATTGTCCAGAACCTGTGCCTGCATCTCACGGCTGGTCAGGGTTCCGGTTCTTTCTATGATACGATCTGCAAGCGTTGACTTGCCATGATCGATATGTGCAATAATACAAAAATTTCTGATCTTACTCTGGTCTATTGACATCCCAATTCCTCCTGTCCTTCCCCGGTTAAAAAAGCGCACTTAACTGAGGATATACTTTATTATTATAAGTGATAGGACAAGGGTGCGTCAATATCTAACGAAAGTTATCTATTTCGCAATCACTGGCAAACTCCTGACAACCATTATATCTCGCCCACGCTTCACACTCCGATAAAAGTTCTTTCGCATACCCTTTATTCCGGTAGCCATCAATTCATCAATCAACTCACTAACAGAATGGCTGTTCCACATTAGTATTGCTAAATTTGCCAATCACAGTATTTTTTCATTTGCGTGGGCATAGTAAATTTTTTCAGGAGCATAATGCATAACAAGTTCCCAATCATATTTTAGCCTATCATTTTGTTCATAAGCATCAAGATATTCGATAGGCTCTAAATCTCCAACAAAGCATTCGCCACTATCTAAAATCAGAGATATGCTGTCCGCGCTGTGACTTGTAGTAGCTACAATTTCCCCATCAATGCCTATATTTCTAAGAAATACTCTGCTTTCTTCTGTGCTGATGATTATTGCATTATCCGCATGAATAGGTTCATAAGCCAACTTCTTATCTCTGGCAAAAATATTATCCGCAAAATGTATATAGGAATATTGTATGTCTATTACAAGAAGTTTAACTCCTTGATTCATCAATTCGCTTACCAAGCCAATATGATCAGGATGAAAATGTGTCGCCATAATATAAGTAATATCGTTTATTTTTATTTTGCAATCCTTGATGGCTCTATAAAATGCAGGCAATGTTCCTGCATAGTCTGTATCAACCAGTAAATTTCCACTCATTCCACGAATAAAGAATGTATTCGTATTTCCATATTTCAATTTAATATGCATAGACATCTCCTTGTCAAATTCTGATTGAAATTCCACATGTTTTAACTTCTACTTTCCTGCCCTTCGGACAAGAAGTATCCCTCGCTTTCAGCTCGTTCGCTTACAATCTGTCAATCATATCTGTATCTGAAAATCGCCAAACTCAAACAGTCCCTCCCCTTGTTTGAGCTGCCCTTTTTCTTCTAGCTGTTTAAATCCGTTTTCAATGTCATTGATCAGCGAAACGGAAATGTCCAACTGATGATGTCCCGGTAAAACCCTAACAATCTCATATTGCTGCAGACGTTTGACGGAGCGATAGAAAAGCTGCGGATTCGTAGTCGGATAAAACGCGTATAAACAGCCCTTGTAAATCAGATCGCCCGAAAACAGGTATCTTCGCTCCGGCTCATAAAAACAGCAATGTCCGGGAGAATGCCCCGGTGTATGTATGACCCTGATCTTCCGTCCGCCCAGATTCAGCCAATCCTTTTCAAATGCATGGACCGCAATCTGCTCAAAATATTGATGCCCACCGATGTGATCCCAATGTGCATGAGTCGTAACAACCATGACAGCTAACGTTGTCAGACTATCCACGATATTTTTAATGTTGGAAACACCTAATCCAGTGTCGATCAGAATCGCTCTCTCCCGCCCGCATAGCAGGTAACAATGTGTTTCCTCCCAATGCTTATATTCACTGATCGCAAATGTCTGGGAATCGATCTGCTCCACCGTAAACCAATGATCCATAGAAATACCTTCTCCATCAAATATTGATTGCTCCAGTTTCAAAAATTAGAACTGATCTAACTAATGCTGTTCCACATAGTCAATAAATTCTTGTGTCTTAGACCAGTACCTGATCCCCCAATTTTCAAAATTCCATTCATCCATATAATTGTTACATTCATAGTCAATATAAAAAATCTGTTCCTCTTGCACAATGAAATTTGTCGGGAAATAATCTATATTCAAGCCTGCTTCATATACTACTTTCGCCATTTCTCTCATTTGCATCAAATACAAATCTTTCATTGCATCATTTTTCACTAAATCATATATCGTTGGTCCATCAATATATTCTTTTAATATTCTTTCATTTGCTATATCAATGTCTAACATTCTTGGAATTCTAATTCCTGTTTGCAGCAGTCTATTATAATCATTTTGTTCCGTTTCAATTTTATTGCCAAATGAGTAATATTCACATGGTTCATGGTGTATCTGCTTTAACACATAAAAGTTACCTTCTCGTTCTGCTAAATAGGAATAACCACCTTTTCCATGTCCTAATAATTTCACAATTTTATATTCTTTCTGATTAACACTCATAACATCTTGCATTATCATATTTCCTATAATTCAAATTTATTAAACTGTTCTACCTATTGGAAATTATTGGGTTCTTTCCATAAATAAAATTTCAATTTTCTTAATTCTACAAACTGGAATTGAGATTTCACCTGTTTTAAGAGATTTAATAACTGTTATATTTTGTTATTAAATTCTCCACAAGCCCTTGAAAACACTGGATTTATCGCAGGTGAGCTTTTCCTTATTGTTTCCCTTGTGTTATATCGTCCCATCAGTGTTTACGAACTCTGATAAGGGCAAATACAAGGGCAAGAAAAATCTATAAAACAGTATAACACAAAATAAAAGTGACATGGTGAACTGATTGAAATGCTTCTGATTTTTGTAACTGATAATTGATTGAATGATAAGGAGAGATAAGATACGATGAGAACAATATTTGCAGAATACAATCCACAGCGCAATAGTATTGATGTTTACACCTCTGCTGGCTATATGCTCCGCATTGATTGCTGGGAAGCTGAAAAGAATTTAAAAACTACACCCGGATCAGACTGTGCATTAAACGCACTTGCTATTGATGAACCACTTGAATATGTACGATTATATTTGGACGGGAATATGCAGATGTGGGTAGATGCAGAAGATTCATTAGAACTATGGTGATTTTTCGACGGTGTGAAATTTTTTCTGTAAATTCAGATCTTCTATGATAATTGATGCGGCTTAACAGCAGTTTTCTGTTGTTAAGCCGTTGTTTATTTAATAGCAAAAATAAGCCGGTATGTCAAGAGCACCCAGAAAATCTGAACATACATTTACTCTTGATCATCCGGCTTATTTTCAACAGCACTAAGATTACCTTTTTTAATATTGTTTGGGATACTCCCTCCATAACAGTCACAGCAATTTTATATTTTACTTCGATTTCAACTTTTTCTGGCGGATTGGCTAAAAGCCTGTCAATATCCTGTTCCTCAACATCAGCCATTTTTGCTATCGTTAGCTTGGATATGCCATGATAGGAAACAAGCACTTCCAAAAAACCGCTTAATTGCTTATCCTTATCTTCAATCGCTCCAAAATACAGAAATCCTACTTCTATTTAAAATTCTGAATTATGAACTCAATTCCGTTACCAGTGAAGAATATCTTTTT
>ERZ791905.416-NODE-416-length-44525-cov-5.994963_pt1 | contig 44525 bp, 48 predicted proteins | sample MGYA00510147_ERZ791905 | MGnify/ENA primary metagenome ERZ791905 (study PRJEB30046, sample SAMN00792084) | human gut metagenome | study: EMG produced TPA metagenomics assembly of the A metagenome-wide association study of gut microbiota in type 2...
ACCACCCTTATCATAGAGAATAACGTATTACATTACCGATGAATTTAAAAAAATATTTATAAATATATATTTTATATATAAAAAACGCTTAAAACATGTTAATTTATAACTTTTAGATTAATCAACTTAACATTTTAAGCGTTTTTTATGTATCACAAATCATTATTCATTATTACAATAACTCGTTTACTTTTTATTATTAATTATATACTTAGATTAATAATCTATTTTTTAAAAAATTTACCAAAGAACCCTTTTGACATTTTTTCATCATTTTTACTAGATGCTTTTTTTCTACTTTTTTCAATTATTGCGTCAATATCATCCTCTATTACTTCGTTTTGTTCTTCTTCGCCTTCATCTTCTTCTGTTTCTTCGTAATCATTATCATTTTCTTCATCTTCATAATAATCTACATCTTCATCGTCTTGATATTTTTCTTCGTAATATTCATCTTCTTCACTCTCATCATACTGCTCTTCATAATCGTTATCTTCTTCAAACTCATCGTCATACTCTTCTTCGTCGTATTTCTCATCAATATATTCATTTTCTGTTTCGTTTATAATTTCGTCTTCTTGTTCTATTTCTTCTTCATTTCCTGGCAATATCATATCTTCTATTTCTTCTATCCTATATTCTGACAAGTCTTTATTAAATTTTTCGCTTACCTCTTCTTGAAATACTTTATAAATATTTTTTATTCCTTCTATTCTCCAGTAATTAGAATTTATAACTGTTCCCATATTTATCTTTATATTTGTAACTTCTTCTTCAAAGTCTTTTTCATTTTCTTCTATTTCTTTTAAGTAATTTTTATTATATAGTTCTTTATATGCCTTTTTAGTTGATTTTCCTGTAGTTTCTTTAAGAATTAACTCATATAGATTTCCTATTTGTGAAATATCTGCATCAAAATTCTTACATGCTTCTTCCATTAATTTCTCATGTGTTTTTTTACCATTAATAGCCGTCATTCTTTCATTATCTAAAAAGCCTATTATATATTCTTTATATGCGTTTAAAAAGGCTAATTTTACACTAACATCTCTTAAGAGTTTTTCAGCTTTATTTAGTTTTATATTTTCATTATTTATTTCATTTAAAGTTTTCTTTGTTCTTTCATAAATACTAATATATAAATTTGCTTCTTGAACTGCAATATTCATTCTTATATCTACTGCTTTTTCTATTACTTGAGGACTAAATTGAATTTTTTCACTTTTACCATTTCTTATCATTATTTGAATTATTTCTTTTTTATGTTTTTCTTTATCTGAATTTATGAAGTTTTTCATTTCTTGAACATCTCTTGGATTAATTAATTCAAACATTTTATTTGCATATTCAATATTATTCCTATGATTTGACTCTGCTGATCTTCTAACTCTTGCATATTTATTTCTTTCCTTTTGCCTTTCAATAAATATAACCATTGCTTTTACATAATCTTCTCTTAATTTTTTTAGCTTTTCATTGTTTTCTTCCAATACATCTTCTATTTTTTTTAGTTTATTATCTAATGTATTTGGATTTTCACCTAAATCATTAAAAAGCCTATTTCGTTCATTTTCCATTTCTAAGTTTGATTCGTGAATCTCAGATTGTTCTTTTTGAATTTTTTCCATTTCTACAGCTATTTCATCAAACTTTCTAATTACTTTTTCTTCTTCTTCAATTATTCTTTGATATTCTTTCAATTCTTCAATTATTCTAGTGTAATTTCCATAATTTGTTTTTAAGTTATTTTCTTTATTTTCTCCGAAAATTTTATCAAAATATCTTTCTAAAACAATTGCGCTTCTTTCATACATTATGGAACCCTCCAAATTTCTACTTTTTTTATTATTATATACAAAACATTATAAAAAGTCTAGCTTTACCTAGACTTTTTTATATTACTTCTCTTTTTTCTTTATAATAATACTTCTTTTTGCAGATTGAAATAAAACAGATAATGTCTTTGATAAAAGTTCTTTACTTTCATCATCGATATGTTTGTAACTTTCCAATAATCTTTTTGCAGTTTCCAATTTATTTTTACTCAACTCTGATAATGTTTTTGCTTCTGTAGTATTTAATATATCAAACAAAGTATCAAAAAATTCTCCTCTTTGTTCAGGGCTCACTTCTTTTAACCAATTAGTTATTGTTTTATCTATAAACTCACTTGAATTTGTTAATTCATCTTTAACAAACTCTCCACCTAATACTTGCCATGTATATAAGTCATGTTGCATAATACCTGTTTGAGTGCTTTTTAATATTGTTATTTCTTCTTGATGATTTAATAATCTTCCTATTATAGAACTTTGTGGAATATATGTATGTACTTTTTTAATTATATTTTGATATTGTTTACTATTTATAATTTTATCACAAAAGCCAGGTCCATCATTATTATAAACATTAATAATTCTATCTTGTATTTCTGTATCACAAAATGCTGCTGCATAAACAGCCAAGTTTCCACCTTTTGAATGTCCACCTACTCTAATATTGTTTTTATATTTATATGCTATATTATTTAAATAATTTGCTGCATCTGTCTGGGCAGGAACTAACTCACTAAAGCTCATATTAAAATCTTCTTTCCAGCCAACAATTGTGTTATCTGTCCCTCTATAAGCTACATATATCGTATTATCTGGCATTAAAATTGTAACTGCCGAAAATTGTTTTTCCTGTTTTGGATCAATTTTGTTAATATAATTTGTTAATTTCATTTTTCCAAATCTTGTACTTTTAGCTAGTATAGGAAATAATGTTGTATCTTCTTGTTGTAATATTCTTCCCTTATTTTCTAACTTTTCATATTTTTCATAAGCCTCTGTAATAGAAATCTCTTCTTCTCCATTAACTACCCCATCTAATGGAAAATATGATAAACGTGCTAAAATCAAATTATCAATTTCATTAAATTCTACTTTTTCTATACTTAAATCTCTCCATTGTATATAATCAAATATATTTGCCATTACTAGTTCCTCCCATTATTACTTTATTTATTAATAAATTTTATAATTTGTTTTGCTACTAATTCTTCTTTTCCATCATAACTATGGTTACTTCCATCTATATAATCTATATCTTTTTTATCATTAATAATAATATTATTTACAAGTGAAACTAACTCATCTGCTTTTTGTATAATCATTTCTTTATCATTTCCCCATCTCATAAATAGTGGAATATCAATATTATTTAATTTTTCTAACTTGTTATCTCTTCCATAACCTGCAAAATCAATATCTTTATTGTATTTAGCATATCTTAAAAATGTTTTCACACTAATAGGATGTATAAAAGCTTCTTTAGGCATAAGATCTTTTACTTTTCCTTCTTGTTCTTTTTCTTCTGCTAATCTTAAATAACTATTAAAATTTTCTCCTAAATATATTTCTAATGTTTTAGGAATATCTATTAAAGATAATAAAATAATTCCTTTTATACTATCTAATATATCATTTTCTTCCTCTTCTTTTAATTCATTATACGTATATACAATTTTAGTACATCCTAAACTATGTCCTTGTAAATAGATTTCTTTATATCCTAACTCCCTTAATTTTAGAATTGCTCCAACAATATCTTCATATCCTTCTAATACATCTTCATAGGTTGTACCACCTAGTAATTTTTCTTTTTCTCCATTAATATCTTTCTTTATATATCTTACTAATTCACTTCCTCTATTGTTAAAGCAGAAATAATCAATATTATTTTGATTCATACATTTTGATAATATATCTTCTCTATTTTTTAAACAATTACTGCTCATTCCATGTACTGATAATATTACTTTATCAGTTTTTTGATTACTTTCATACAATAATCCATTTAGTTTTAGTCCATCTGTTGCTAAAAAATCTATTTTTTTCATAAAACCAACTCCTTTATGTGCTTATTATAACACTTTTGGTTATATTTTATCAATGAATTATTTTTATAATACAAAAAAAAGAGTAAATCTGTAAGCCGGGTTCTGTCATTTAAAACAGTCATTTATCTAGGATAGCTATTGCTAGCTACCTCAAGCCACGCAATTTAAGAAGGCACCGAGCAGGTTTAATCTTCTTAGTTAGGTGTTGCTCCAGATGGGGTTTACATATGACCCACTATGTCACCATAATGGCGGTGAGCTCTTACCTCACCTTTTCACCCTTACCAATAAATTTGGCGGTTATTTTCTGTTGCACTTTCCTTAAGGTTACCCTCACTAGACGTTATCTAGCATCTTTGCTCTATGGAGCCCGGACTTTCCTCTCGTAATTCCTTTCGGAGATTTACCAGCGACTATTCAATTTACTCTATTTGTTATTTTATCACAAAATGTCTTAAAAAGTCTATAGTATTATTTATATTTGTCAAATTTTACAGATATGCTGTTACTTTATACCAAACTATTCATTTCTTCTAATATATTTTTATACTTTATTAAAAACACAGATTCATCTTGCACTTCAACTGCATTTTGTAATTCATTTATCATAACATATACTTTACTTATGCTATACTGTTTATTTGCATCTAAATTAGTATTACTCAACAACCTAGAATATATATCTATTGATTGCTTTGTATTATTTCCTATTTCTACCCAATTTTTAGAGTCTAATTTTGCATAAGCTTTTAATATATATAATTTAGATTCTAAGATATCTTTTTTAGTTTTGTAGTTTTCTGAATTTTCTATAAATCCTATTAAATATTCATATAATTTCGATAATGAATTCAATGTTTCCTCTTTTTTCTCATTTTTAGTAACTATTGTTAAATTGTCAAATTCCTTATTAAAACTCAAAACATTTTCTTGATTTACATTTGATTTGTATAAATCTAACGTTATTGTTGGAAGTGATGAATATAATATTTCAATTTCACTTTTTATATAATCCCAATTTATTTCATCTGAATTTGTTAAAACTCCTTTTGCTTCTAATTCAAATTTTTGACTTTTTTGGTTAGTTCCAGATGATGTATCTGATGAAGTACTAGAACCTGAGCCACTACTAGAATTACTATCTTTTTGAGAATCTTGTTCTTGTTTAGAATTGTTACTACTACTATCTTTTTGTTTGTTTGATTGTTCTGAAATTTCACTTACAGATATACTATAATTTCTCGTCTGAATATTGTTCATTTCATTAAATAAATTAACTAACTTTTCTTCCAAAAAATTAATTTCTGAAGTTTTCCTTTCTTCTTCTTTTCCTTCACTGCCCTTACTTATATTAACATATAAAGCTATTGATAAAACAATAATAATAACAATTAAAAATAAATATGCTATTTTTCTATATTTTTTCAAATTTTTAAAACCTCCGTTTTCTATTTTTTCTAGTATTTACATTTTTATTTTGGTTTATTCTTTGTATAATTTCTTTTTTATCTTTTATACTAATATTAATAGATTTTTTAGGAGATTAAAATGATTGCTAAAATTACTTTATATAGTAATAAAACAGGAGAATTAAATAAATTTTTAAGTCGTTTTTATAATACCAATTTGGATATTGAAAATTCTTTAAAATGGGAAAAAGAATCTGCTAATCCTATAGAACTAGCAGAAATTATTGGAATTTTTGTTGACAATTCAGATGATTATGTTTTAAATATGTGGCTCTCTCTTGATAAAGATGTTTTTGTAAATGTTACTTCTGAAAATGCTGATTCTATTATTCGCTATTTATATGAAAGATTTCCTTATTAATATTGCAAACTTATTATAATAATGGTATAATTTTAATATTGTTCTGCAAATAAAAACGCTTTATTAGGAGGATTGCTTTATGGATATTTTATTTGTAGCAGTTATTGCAATTGCAGGAATTGTAATTGCAAATAGTTTAATTAACGTTATTAATAAAAATAAACATTGCTTTTTCTGCTTTGGCAGTAAACAGTGCACGAATTGCATTTTTTGCTTTTTTTGTCGAAACTGTTCAAATTGCAAAAGTGACTTTAACTGTCTCTTTTGCAAAAGAAGCAAAAATTGTACTAATTGCAAAAGTTGTAATTTTTGCTTCGACTGTGTGCACTGTATCAGCTGTATGCATTGCATTAATTGTATCAGCTGCAAATTTTTAACTAGCAAAGATAATAAATACTTTATAAGCAAGGGAAATTCCCTTGCTTTTTCTTTTAGTTATTATTAAATTTATTAATATACTAACATGTATAATGTATCCCCTTTAAATACTAACTGTTCCTCTGAAAATTCTTCATAATCTTTATCCATCATATTTTCTGCATATATACTTGTTGGCATCCTAACTTTATCAAATTTTCTTTCACAATAAAAATTCATTGTCTGTAAAATGCTCCATGAACAAGCAAGTTTTCTCTCTGTTAAAGATCCAATTGGCCTTATTCCAACTGCATATTGTTGTGGTTTTCTATCATATGCATATGCAAATTTAGTTACTTTATTTCCTGTCTCTTTTTCGTATTTCTCTAAAGCATATTTAATAGTTTTTCCCATATTCTCCTCTACTCTATTAGATGCAATATGTTCTGTTATATTTTGCATTATAAAAATATTGTTTACTATAAATGATACTGTTATTAAGAGATACACAAACTTTGTCACTTTTCCTTCTGGTATATTACAACTTTTGGTTAATAAAATAATTAAAGAAGCTCCCCATATCATTGTTAATGGCTCGTTTACTCTGCCACATATTCCTGTGTTAAATAAGAACATTGGTACAATACATATTGTAAACGATATAATTAATAATAAAATATATTGCATTATTATTTCTTTTTTAGTTTTCATTATAATTAAAGAAACAAATGTAATAATTACTATTATTGTATTTGTATTTTCTGGTAACATATGCATTGTTCTATTCCATAATTCGTCCATATATTCTAATACAGTCTGTCCTCTTAGCGTAACTGCTTCCATATCCACTAAATGTATCATTCTATCTTGATTACTGTTTAGCAATGTTTTTCCTAGTTTTATTGCTACCATGCAAATTGCTAAGACCACTATTACTATAAAAGCTAATTTTATCATTTCAACAAAGAACTCTTTTTCTTTTACCTTATATTCCCTCTTGTCTACTATTTGTTTTACTATATATACTAATATAGCAAGAACTGGGAACATATTTAGCACTCCTTGATAGCAAAATACAGCTACTAACAATGCTAAAAATATCTTTATATATTTACATTTTGGATTATATACCATAAATTTTATCGCTATTACATTAAATAATACTCCTAGGCACATTACTGCTGATTCTGGAAATAATAAATATTCTAATGTAAATTGATTTAATATTAATATAAAGCTTCCTGCTAACAACATTAACTTTGTAATAACTTTTTCTGGATTAATTATTTTTTCTAATATTTTATTTATCATATAGATTGCTGTCGCAATAAATATAATTCCTATAAAATTCATTCCTACAATATACATCTCAATTGGTATTTTTAATATTCCTGCTAAATAACATACTACGGTTGAAATTAATCTTCCATCTAATAAAAAATATTGTGAAGGATATTCCATATACCCTAAATCATATAAAACGTATGTATCTGATGAATAATGCATTTGTAGAAAGTTTTGACAAATCAATATTGTAATTCCTAATATTACAATATATTTTATTATATTTTCTTTTTTAAATTTTTTTATCTTATTTAACATCTTGATTTCTCCTTTGTTTTTATCATATAATTTCTATTTCTCTATAACTATAGTAACTGGTCCATCATTTATTAAACTTACTTGCATATCAGCTCCAAAAATTCCTCTTTCTACTTTAATATTGTTTTTTTCGCATTCAGAACAAAAATATTCATATAACTTATTTGCTTGTTCTGGTTTTGCAGCTTCTGTAAAAGATGGTCTATTTCCATTAGAACAATCTGCATATAAAGTAAATTGTGAAACAATTAATAATTCTCCTAATACTTCTTTTAATCCTAAATTCATTTTACCTTCTCTATCTGTAAATACTCTTAAATTGCAAAGCTTTTTTACTAAATAATCAGCTTGTTCCTTCGTATCTGTGTGAGTAATTCCAAGAAATACTAAAAATCCTTTTTTTATTTTTCCTACTACTTTATTTTCCACCTCTACTTTTGCTTCTTTCACTCTTTGAATTACAACTTTCATAATTATGTATCCCTTTCATAAATATAGACGGATTGAATCCGTCTGTTTTTATCTATTCTTCCTGTTCTTTGTTATTTTCTTCTATATCTATATCTGATTCAATCGCTACTGTTTTTTCTAGGTTTGTTTTTTCTTTTTCATCTTGGTTTTCTTGTTCATTTTGTTTACTATCTTCTAATTCTTCTTGCAAGTAATCTTTTATAATTTGTTTATAACCACAATTAGGGCAAAACTTCATTTCTTTTTCTATCTCTGAATAACATTTAGGACAATGCTTTTTATCTTTTAACTCTAAGCATTGTTTTAATAAGCTATCTATTTCATCACTTAAAACATCTAATTTTGTACAATATTCTTCTATTTCATTTTCGATTGAAATTTCTCCTTCTAACACATGTTTCTCATATACCTTTTTTCCAATTTCTTCATATACATCATTTACTTGTGTTCTTAATTCTCCAATTTTAAATTTAATTTTAGTTTCTTTTGCAATTTTTCCTGTTTTATCTGCTGTCATTTTATAAGCTTCAGAGGCCTTTTTTCCCAATTTATCAAAAAAATCCATATACTTTCATCCTTCCTTAAATGAACTATTTGCACACTGTTTACCTTTGTGCATTTATGCTTATGCTATTTTAATTCTTATCTTTTTTATTATTGGAAATTTAATCTAAAATTATTCACTTTTTTTATCACGTGTCATTAAATTTTTAACTGCCTCTGCTGGTTCTAATCCTTCATAAATAACTTTATATACTGTTTCTATAATTGGCATATAAACATCATTTTTCTTTCCTAATTCATATGCTACGTCTATATTATCAATACTCTCTATAACCATTCCGACTTCTTTTTTAGCTTCTTCTAATGTTTTTCCTTGTCCTATTAACTTTCCTGCTTTTCTGTTTCTACTATGTTCACTTAAGCATGTTACAATTAAGTCTCCTAAACCGCTTAATCCATAAAACGTTTCTTTTTCTCCACCTAATTTTACTCCTAATCTTGCTATTTCTCCTAATCCTCTTGTTACAAGTGCTGCAAAACTATTATCTCCTAGACCTATTCCAGCTGCTACTCCAGCACAAAATGCAATTATATTTTTTAATGCTCCTCCTAATTCAACTCCTTTTACGTCTTTTGATGTATAAATTCTCATTTTTTCTGACATAAAAGTATTTTGTACTAATTTTAAAACATCATCATGCTTTGATGCTACTACTAATACAGTTGGAATAGCTATTGATACTTCTTCTGCGTGACTTGGTCCACTTAAAACTCCTATTTTTGCTGTTGGCAATTCTTCTTTTATTACTTCGTCTAATGTTTTTAAAGTCTCTTTTTCAAACCCTTTTCCACATATTATAATTGGTTTATTATCAACATATTGTTTATATTGTTTAAATGTACTTCTTGTAAATTTTGAAGGTGTTACATGTAAAATAAATTCTGCATCTTCTATTACTTCTTTAAAATCATTTGAACATTCTATATTTTCTGGAATTGTTACATTTGGTAAAAACATACACCTTTTTTCTTCATTTATTAATCTTTTTTCTTCTTCTTCATATGACCATATTTTTACTTTATTTCCAATGCTGGCTAAGTGAATAGCTAATGCTACTCCCCAACTTCCACTACCTATAATAGCTATTTTTTTCATTTTTAATTCTCCTTTTTATTCTTAAGTATTTATTTTATTATATTTTTTATTTTTTAGAACCTACTTTATTCTCTGTTCCATTTAATATCCTTTTTATATTACTTCTATGATTAAATAATACAATAACAGCTAGTAAAATGCTATATATTAAATACACTTTTCCACTTTTACTTTCTGAAAGGACAGTATAATTTGTATTAATAAATAAAGTTAAAACAGGGAATAACACAGCTGCTGCACAAGATCCTAATGATACCATTTTTGTTAATACCATTAATACTAGAGCAAATACTAAACAAATTAATCCAATTTGCCAATTGCTCATAAGTATTACACCTAATGATGTAGCAACTCCCTTTCCTCCTTTAAATCCAAAAAATATTGGAAATGTATGTCCTGTTACAACTGCAATTCCTGCTATTTGTAATAATAATTCTCTATTCATATTTTCTATTACATTTCCTAATAAAATAGCAATTCCTATAGATACTACTCCTTTTAATATATCGCAAATAAGTGTTATCGCTGCTGCCTTTTTTCCAACTGAACGAAGCATATTAGTGCTTCCTGCATTTCCACTTCCTTTTTCTCTAACATCAAATCCAGCCATTTTTTTACTTAATATAACAGAAAAGTTAATACTTCCTATTAAATAAGCTATTATAGCCATTATAATATATACTACCATTTTTAATTCCTCCTTTGATTATTAACATCCTCTGAATTTTATTAAAATACATATACCCTAATTTATACTTCTTTTTCTAATTTTTCTCTAACTATAATTCTTACAGGTGTTCCCTCTAAACCAAATTCTTTCCTAATTTGATTTACTAAATATCTTTCATAAGAAAAATGGAATAATTCTTTATCATTTACAAAAATAACAAATGTTGGTGGTCTAGTTGATGCCTGTGTTCCATAAAATATTTTCAATCTCTTTCCTTTGTCTGTTGGTGGTTGAACTATTGCAATAGCTTCATTTATAACTTGATTTAACACTGATGTTGAAATTCTCATACTATTTTGTTCTGCCACATAATTAATTAATTCAAATAATTTATGTACCCTTTGTCCTGTTTTTGCTGACACGAAAATAATTGGAGCATATGATAGATATTTTAGTTTGTTATAAATTTCTTTTTTATAGTTTTCTAGTGTTCCTGTCTCTTTTTCTACAGCATCCCATTTATTTACTACAATAATAACTCCCTTACCTGCTTCATGTGCTTCTCCCGCAATTTTTGCATCTTGATCTGTTACCCCTTCTGTTGCATCTATCATCATTAAACATACATCTGCTCTTTCTATTGCAAGTAGTGTTCTCATTATACTAAATTTTTCTATTGATTCTTTTATTTTACTCTTTTTCCTAACTCCTGCTGTATCTATTAATACATATTTTCCATTTTCATTTTCAAATTCTGTATCAATTGCATCTCTTGTTGTTCCTGCAATATCGCTTACTATAGCTCTATTTTCTCCTAATATTTTATTTATTAATGATGATTTTCCTACATTTGGCTTTCCTATAACCGCTACTTTTATAATGTTTTCATCTTTATTTTCTTCTATATTTTCAGGAAAACTTTCATATATTTTGTCTAATACGTCTCCTATTCCTAGTGCGTTTGTTGCCGATATTGGATATGGATCTCCCATTCCTAAGTTATAAAATTCATATGCTTCTTCTTTGTCTTTTTGGAAATTATCTGCTTTATTACATACAAGAACAATTGGTTTTCCAGATTTTTTTAACATTATTGATATCTCTCTATCTGCTGCTGTCACTCCTTGTTTTATGTCTGTTAAAAACAAAATAACATCTGCCATTGCTATTGCTAGATTTGCTTGCTCTCTCATTTGTGACAAAATAATATCTTCTGAGTCTGGCTCTATTCCTCCAGTATCAATTAAAGTAAAATCTCTTCCTCTCCAGTTTGTTTCTGCATAAACTCTATCTCGAGTTACTCCTGGTGTATCTTCTACTATTGATATTCTATTTCCTGCTAAATAATTAAAAAACGTGGACTTACCTACATTAGGTTTTCCGAATAATTGCTACAATTGGCTTCATTTTGTCTTATTTAGGATAAGTTATTATATTTTTGTATAACTTTCCCAATCTCCTTTCTTTTTTGATAGGTATAGTATATCATAATTTACTATAAAATAACAAGAGACTAATAAAATTTATTAATCTCTTGTTTTCTACAAATATTTATTTTTGCACTATATTTTTGCTATTCCTCCGATAATTTTACTATCTTCAGCACTTGCTAACCATTTTGCACCACCTGCAACAACAACCATATCTCCTTTTTCTAAGATTCCTTTTGATTTTAATTTTTCAATTCCTGCTTCTACTACTTCATCAATTGAATCTTTCTTTTCTACATATATTGGTGTTACATTCCATGCTATTGCTAATTGGTTGAATGTTCTTCTATTATCTGTTATTGCTAATATTGGACATCCTGCACCTAATCCAGCTATTCTTCTTGCTGAATCACCTGTATGTGTATAACATACAATTGCATCTGCTTCCATATTCATTGCCATAACACATGATGAATATGCTATTTTCATTTCTAAGTTATCTAATTCATAGTTGTCATTATTTCTAAATCTCTTCCAATAATCAATTTCTGGTTCTACTCTATTTGCTATTTTCACCATTGTTTTTACACATTCAACAGGATATTTACCCATTGCACATTCTCCAGATAACATAACTGCACTTGTTCTATCATAAATAGCATTTGCTACGTCACTTGCTTCTGCTCTAGTTGGTAATGGATTAAATGTCATTGATTCTAACATTTGTGTAGCTGTAATAACTGGTTTATTAGCTTTATTTGATAATTTGATAAATTTCTTTTGCATAACTGGTGGTTCTGTAAAGTCTGTTTCTGTTGCCATATCACCACGTGCAATCATTTGAACATCAGCATTATCAACTATTTCTACCATATGTTCTAATCCTTCAACATTTTCTACCTTTGTTACTATTTTAATGTCTTTTCCACCATTTTCGTCTAATACTTTTCTTACTTGATCTATATCGTCTTTATTTCTAGTGAATGACATTGCAACATAGTCATATCCATGTTCACATGCTGTTTTTAAATCATCTATATCTTTTTGTTTTAATGCTGGTAATCTAACTGCTGTTCCTGGTAAGTTAATTGTTTTTCTACTTCCTAAACCATTTCCATGTACAACTGTACAAACTATGTCTTTACCTGCAATTTCGTCTACTACTAATTCAATTGCTCCATCATCTATTAAAACTTTTGAACCAGGTTTTACGTCTTTATATAATTCTTTATATGTTACAGATACTTTGTCTTTATCTCCAACAATATCTTCATTTACTAAAGTGAATTTTTGACCATCTTCTAATTTGATTTTTTCATTTTTTCCTGTTACTAACATTCCTGTTCTAATTTCAGGTCCTTGCATATCTAAAAGTAATGCAACTGGAATATCTAATTTTTCTCTTAATTTTAAGATTGTTTCTGTTTTTTCAGATTGTTCATCCCAACTACCATGAGAATAATTAATTCTTGTTACATTTAATCCTGCTTCGAATAATTCTTGAAGTCTGTTTTCACTTGCAGGTCCTATTGTTCCTACTATTTTTGTTTTTCTTAAATTTGATTTCATTTAAAATTCCTCCCTTAATTTAAAACCGACTATTATTATATCACAGTCTGATTACAAATTTCAACATTTTTTCACTTATTTTTTATTTTTCTTACATATATGGTTGCGTTTCACGGCTAAATTATATGGATTTTAGAAAATTAATAATATATTGTCTTTGAAATACCGTGCAAGTGACCAAACGAGCTTGTGCAAGTACAATATAGTAAAAATATATTCTATAATTATCTTTTCCAAGTTATACTGATAATATAATATTTTTATTAAAAAACTTTACTAAAAATTTCTTTTAATCTGTTATTTTTTCCTGTCAAATATAAATATCCAATTAAAGCTTCAAATGCTGTAGAATACATATAGTCTTGTACATTACAATTTTTGGGCAAATGATGATTTTCTGTATTCCTTCCTCTTCTTACTATTTCTTTTTCTCCATCTGTTAAATCATCATAAATTCTTTGTAAAAAGCTTGCCTGTGATTGAGCTTTAACATATTTAATAGATTCTATATGTAATTTATGTGGTTTTAAATTTGTTGTATTAACTAATTGCGTTCTTATATATAGCTCATATACACAATCTCCAATGTATGCCCATGTTAACGGAGACATCATATTAACTTCTTTTTCATCTTTTACTATGTTAATAAATTCTTCCAATTTTATTTCTCCTTTTTTACTAAATTAGGTTCTATTTTTTATACAGTCTTTTATTTTTTTGGAGATTCTAATGTTATTTTGCCTAATTTACCATTTTTAAATTCATCCAAAATTATTCTTGCTGTCTTTTCTTCATCTATATTTCCACCAGATATTATACAGCCTCTTTTTCTTCCTATTTCTAGCATTATTTCATATATATTAAAGTTTTCTGGTTGTTCTTTATTTAATGTATTGTCAATATATTCTTCTGTTATCCCATATCTTTGACATATTTTTTTCTTATAATTTTTTAATAAGAATTTTATTAGTTCGTATGCTATTTCTGTTCTCTGCAATATGTCTTCTTTTATTGTACCTGTAAATGCTAAGTTTAATGCCACTTCTTGGCTCTCAAATTTAGGCCACAAGACACCTGGTGTATCTAATAATTCTATTTTGTCGTTAATTCTAATCCATTGCTTTTGTTTTGTAACTCCTGGTTTATTTCCTACTCCTGCTGTTGTTCTTTTTGAAATTCTATTTATAAAAGATGATTTTCCTACATTTGGAATTCCTAGTACCATTGCTCTAATTTTTCTTCCTATTCTTCCTTTGTTTGCCTGAAGCAATAATTGTTCTTCCATTATCTTTTCAATTTCTTTTATGCAATTATCTATTCCTCTTCCTGAGCTCGAGTCTGTTATTACTGCTGGAATTCCTCTCTTTTGGAAGTATTCTAGCCATTGCTTATTTTTGTTGTCATCTGCTAGGTCTCCTTTGTTTAATACTACTATTTTCTTCTTTTTTGATATTATTTGAGCTATATCTGGATTTTGACTAGATATTGGTATTCTTGCATCTAACAATTCTATTACTATATCTACTATTTTTATATCTGATTCTATTTGCCTTATTGTTTTTGCCATGTGTCCTGGATACCAGTTAAGGTTCATTTTGTGATAACTATTTTCTTGTTCTTTCTCCATCTATATTCACTCCTTTACTTGAATTATACCATTATTTTTTATTTACTATTTAGCCAATCTAATAGAATTTCAAATTCTTCATAATGATTTTTGAAAAATTTATCTTCTTTCATTAATTGTTTAATTTCATCTTCTGAAAGCCATTCAACTAAGCCAACTTCCTCTTCTTGCAATTTTAGTTTTTTTATATCTTTAACATCCATTTTAACATAATAATCATCCCAAAAAACTCTTTCAGCATCTGACCTACCTGAAAAATATAGTTTTAAGTCATTAGAATTTAGTTTTAAACCAATTTCTTCATTTACCTCAGTTATAATCCCTTGTATACTACTTTCTCCGGATTTTGGATGCCCTCCTGTAGTTGCATACTTTCCATTCTTTCTTTTACTTCTTTTTTGAATCAAAAATTTTCCTTCTGAATTTTGTATAAAAACTAAAACAACTATAATATACCTATTTGGTGGTATTTTTTCGCCTTTTAATATAGTTTCGCCTGTAATATTCCTTTCGCTATCATATAAGTCCCTCTTTTCCATATTTGACTCCTTTACTTTAATTTCACTTGTACTTCTCCATTTTGAAATATAATTATACTCTCTATATTTTTTATTAAAATATCTCTTGTTAAAGTATCAATTTTATTCCTTTTGAATTTTTTATTTAATTCTTCGATAACTAATTCAATTAATCTATCTTTTCTAATTGAATGGCTTGTACAAGAACTATTTCTTACATATGATGTACAATGATAATATTCATAATTTTTTACTTTTCTTAATGTAAATGAGCTTCCACAATCTGCACACTTCAAAAAGCTATAAAATAAATCTTTTTCTTTATTATTTCTAGCAGATTTATTTTTGTTTAGTATTTCTTGAACTTCATCAAACTTTTCTTTTGATATAATTGGTTCGTGATGATTTTCGGTTATTATCCACTCATCTTTATTTGTTGTAATTAGGTTATGAGTGCGATAATTTTCTACCTTCTTCTTCCCTTGAATTAAATCTCCTGTGTAAACTCTATTTTTAAGTATTACATTAATCATTTTTGCATTCCACTTTTTATCTATCTCAATATTATCATTTTTCATTTTATATGCATATGGTGTTAAAACTTTATTGTTATTTAATTCATCAGCTATTTCACTTGCTGTTTTTCCTTCTATTATATCATTAAATATTTTAATAACAATTTTTGAGGCATCTTTATCTATTATTAATTTATGTTTATCTTTTAAATCGTTCAAATATCCATATGTAGCAGTTGTACCTATAAATTCTCCATTTAATCTTTTAGTTAGCAATGCACTTTTTACTTTTTTAGATATGTCTTTTGCATAAGCATCGTTTAATAAATTCTTAAATGGAACAATAAGGTTGTCCATTGAATCTGGATTTTCAAAACTATCTATGTTTTCTATAACTGATATAAACCTAATATTTAAAGCTGGAAATATATTTTCAAAATACATATCCGCTTCTATATGACTTCTTGCAAATCTAGATAAATCTTTTACTATTATACAATTAATCTTTTTATTTTTCATATCTTGTAATAATCTTCTAAATCCTGGTCTATTAAAATTAGTACCACTGTATCCATCATCAATATAATAATCCACTAATTGTAAATCACTCTTATTGCTAATATATTGTTCTATTAATTCTCTTTGATTAACTATACTATTTGATTCCATATTTTCATTATCTTCTTTAGATAATCTTAAATATGCTGCTACATTATATTCCATTTAAACTCCTTAATCTTTATTTATATAAAAATCATCAATATATCCAAGTAAAAAATAACTAGTATAAAACAATTGACCATATAAGTTATCATTATTAAATTTTACTTTATTTAAATCAAACAAGCTTTTATCTATATTAATAAACCCATTCAAAGGAATTCTATTATTATTAGCAATTATATTATTACCATATTTCATAATATGATCATTAAATAACTTGTTAAATTTTTCTACATATTTTGATTCTCCTGTTACTGCTATTTTAGGTTGAAATAGTTTTAAAACCGTAAGCTTTTCATATTTTTTTGCTTCAATAAAATTTGAAACAAAATTATTTCCAAATACTATTGCATATATTTCTTTAAATAGTGAATGTATCATCGTTATTAAAGAAATATATGCTATACTGCTATCGGTTTCTGAACAAATAATTATTCTACACCTAAAACTACCATCTGGCAGTATCTCCATAAAATTTGAAAGTCCTCCAGTTGTTAAAATTGGATTATCTCCCATTTTCATTATAGGTTCGCCTATTGTTATAGATAGTGAATATCCTACTTTTGAAATACTATATTTTTGTTTATAATCTTTTAATTTTTCTGATATCTTTTCTATATCAGCTTTTCTAACTTTTTCTTTTGTTTTTTCAATATTTTTAGAAGTTAAAGAAAATCCAAAATCTATATAACCACATAGATTATTTGGAATAGTACCAGATATTTCTGGAATATATATTTTATCCTCAATTTTTTTAATATTATTTTGATTTCTTAAGTATAAATTATTTAGTGTATTAGCATCTTTCACTCTGTCAGATGATGACGATACTCTATGATATATATACCCATCATTTGTTATATAAGGCGGGTTTGTTCCTTCTTCTACCTTAATAATATATAATTTTTTTGAATTTTTAAGATTAAATTTTTTTATATCAAAATGTGGTGTAGGTGAAATTCCATTACATATTATTGTATTAATTTTTAACTCTGTCCATATGTTACTGCATCCAACAATTTTTTTAGAATCGTTTACGCCTAATAAAATATACCCTCCAAATGAATTCGCAAATGCAGATATTTCTTTAGTTAATTGTGTATTCCTTATATTTTCTTCCTTAAACTCTATAAAAAAAGTTTCATCATCATCTATCGTATCTAAATATTTTTCTATATCTTTAAGACGTAATTTATCCCATATTTTATTGTTTATATTAATCATATATTCCTTCTTTCTAATTGTGTTATATTGTATTTTCTATACTAATACCCTAGTAGTCTACTGGAGCTATTTGCTCCAGATAGACATAGCACCTCGCAGCTTTTTATAGCTTCCAGGGAGTTGCCTTAATTAATTTCGACGCATCAAATTCTTTTGACTAGAAGCATTTTGTAATTTTTTCTTTAATGTTCCATCGCATAGTTCAAAATTTTCATTACGCCATTCAACTTTATTATATACAGATTCCTTAGGAACTTCCATTCCCAATAGAAATCTTTTCTGATTATATACAATTCCAAAATTCTGTGCGGCCGTATTTGGTTTTCTGTATATTCCTACCAATTGAGGCGAGCCTCCACACATAGTATCTTGAATATTATACAATGTATCTATAAAACAATGAAAAACATTTCTACTTGTGGATTTATTTATGCAAGATTGATATCTTTCATTATAATTTTTTTTGAATTCTTCCTTTCCAGATCCTAAAACATTCAAAATTCCAGATTTGATTGGAAACACTTTTTCTTCTTTACTCCATCCATATTTTCTATTCCACGTTAATAAATAATGATGAAAATTCGGATATTTATCAACCATAGTATCTCTTGATATATGTATAATTTGAATTGGATTATCACCATACACATCAGGATATTTTGAAAATGAGTACTGAAGTTTTTCAAACACAATCTTATTCTTCTTAGAACACGTCATAGATTCGTCGAATAATACATCTGTATCTATCATATCTATTATTTGAGATAAAACTATTGACGGAAATAAAACATCTCCAGCATATCCAAATATCTCAGGATATTTTTTTGATGCAAATACTTTTTTCCCAAAGTCAAAATATTTTTTATTTCCCCAACTTATTCTGCTGTCAGAAACAATATAAGCAGACGATATACCATGTGTATCAATTGCAACCCAAGAAGCTAAAAGCGTCATTAACTTTTCCTCCTTTTACAGTACTTTTAATATTTCTTCAAATTTTGTATAACCACTTTCAGCATTTATATGTCCACCATTTTTTATTATATGTTGCTCATTTGAAATAGCATCTGCAAATGATTTTTCAACTTCAAATTTCACATATGGATCATTATCTGAATAGTAGCAAATAATATCGTTACAATATTCTTTTATATCTTCAAAATTTTCAATAAACATTGGTTCATTAACTGCATCAAAATCTTTGTCTATCCCTAAATAATTATTAAATCCACAAACAAATATAAGTTTCTTTACTTTAATTTTATTTGTTATCAAATACTTACATACAAATATTGGTGCTATACTATGTGCAATTATTATAGTGTTTTCATTTATTTTTAATTCATTTAATACTTTAGACCAATTTTCAAAATTTTGATTACCTACTCCAACTGGCATCTGTGGTATAACAACATCTCTATTATCTTTTTCTAATTCATTTTTTATCCATGGAAACCAATTTCCGTCTTTTGATCCAAAACTACCATGTATTATTATATAATTATCCATTATTATCATCTCCAATTTTATCTCCTAATAATTTTATTTGTTCCGCATTATTAAGTATATCTAATTGATATTTCGCAATTTTACTTAAAATTTCAAATCTCTCTTCTTTGCTTTTTCCTTCTTTTATTAATTCAGCATTATGTGATTCTAAATTTGATAATACTGTTAATTCATTTATTGTCGCATAATCTCTAATATTTGAATTTTTAGCTAAGTCAGGATTAAGTTCTCTCCATTTTTTAGCCGTTGTGTTAAATATGACTACATTTAAAATATCAGCTTCTTCAGCATATTTTAACCATTCTCTATTTTTATAAAAATCATTATCTGGCAATATGTAATTTTTAATTGCATCCGTATGTATTAAATAATTGTTTTTCGTTAATATTCTTTTTACATCCCACTCCCTGTTTTGATTTTCAATTTCTTTTAACCTTTCAAATTCTTTTATTAAATATAGTTTAAATACCGGACTAATTGCAGAAGCGAATTCGAAAGCTATATCTTTATGTGCATAAGTTCCTCCATACTTTCCTCGTTTTGAATATATACCAATTGCATTTGTTTTTTCACACCATTCAGTAACACTTAATGTAAATGTATGAAGCCCTGCACTTTTTCTAAACCCGTCGAATTCGACGGAATTAAAATTTGGATTATAAATAGACTCCCATGTTCCTAAAAATTCCAAAGTAATTCTATTTCTTAACCAGTTTCTTATAATGTCATCAGCTTTCGATTTTCCCTCTTTGTATTTACCAAAATCAGAAATACAAATATAATCATTATCATCTATGTTTGTAATATTTACTTTAATATTTTGAACTTCTATTATTTTATTTGACATATATTCACCTCCAATTTATCAAATTACGAAAGATAAAATTTTGAAAAAATGTTGATTTTTCAATAGTTTCGGCTAGTGTTTAGATAATTCGTACTTTCCCACGAAATTGGGGCAATTTGACGATTTTTTTCTTTATTATTATTTTCTCTTTTTTCTTGTCTTACTTTTCTTTTTTGATACATATTCATAATTTTATCACTTTCTTTTTCTTAAATTATAATTTACTATTTCATTTATTTGCTCTATTGTTATTGGACCTTCTCTTAATATTTTTATGTCATCAGAACTACAATCTATAATTGTACTTCCTTTTGAAAAAATCACATTTCCTTCCATAATTCCATCTAAATTTGGACACATTTTTTCTATTTCATCTAAACTGTTACAAGTAGGTTCTCCACTTTGATTAGCACTTGTCATAAATATTGGACTTCCTAATTCTAGAATTAATTTTTTTATTGTTTCTGATGTTGCCATTCTAATTGCAATTGTATCTTTTCCGTTTGTTACATATTCTGGTAAATCCTTGTTTTTCTTTAATACTAATGTAATTGGCCCAGGCATAAATGATTTAATTAATTTTTTGGCTACATCGTTTACAATAGCTATGTTTTTTATCTGTTCTTCATTTGCACACATTACAGGAAATGACTTTTTTATTGGACGATTTTTTACAGCTATTAATTTATCATGTGCTGTCTCTGAATTTGTTCTAGCGCATATACCAAAAACTGTATCAGTTGGCACACTAATTACACCATCATTTTTTAGTATTTTAACTAGCTTTTCAATTTCATTCTTTTTATATCTTTTTATCATCTTATTTCCTTATTTCCTCTTTCATATTTGATATTTATATTATTAACTATTGCATTTAAAATCCAAATGAGACAAACAAGACCTGTCCCTATAATGTCCTATAATTATTTTTGTCTGCTCTTTCGTCCATTTTTCTATCAAATTGTTCATTATCATAAAACCAATCCGTTTTTTTGTCTTTTGGATGATTTTTTCTGCTTTTATCCATCAATAAGTCTAATAATACTGATATTGGTAATATCATTCCTATTAATGATAGTAATAAATTCATATATAAATTTATATCTATATTTGACTCTACTGCTGATATTAATGTTTGTAAATTATTTACTATATCAACTCCAAAATACATTCCATATGCTAATAAATATATAAGTCCTCCTAACATTTTTCTTTTCACTACTAATATTACACATACTAACACTACAAATAGTAATATGATTTCAACTTGTTGATTTAGTGGCTTAAGTGCTCCTAAATCCCAATTAAGTTCGGCACTTACTGCTACAATAATTCTCAATATCCAAAATAGTATCATAAACATAACTAACATCCATGTTGAAAAGTTCTTCATTTTTTCCTCTCTTTCTATCAAAAAATGTAATATATTTTGATATTTTTTTATTTTTTCTATTGTACTATTATGCAAAAAAGTGAAGTCAAGATTTTTATTTTCTTTCCTTCACCTTCCTACCTTAATAACCTATTTATATTGATATATAATTTTATATTTTTTAATCAATTTGATTAATCAACGAAATCAAAATCATCTTTGAATTTTTCTTTAAATATTTCAAATACTTTGTTTAAGATTTCTTCGTCTTCAATACTTACATAAGATTCTTCGTCTGAATCTTCATCGTCATTATCTTCTACTTTTAATATTACTACTTCTCCTTCTTCTTCTTCACCTTCTACTGTAACTGGTAATAATACTACATATTCCTCATCATCTAATTCAACTAAATCTAAAAATTCAAATTTTACTTCATTACCATCCTCGTCGTTTAATATTACTATGTTATCTAATTCCTCACCTTCGTAATTTTCGTTCATAATTTTTCTCCTTTCAATTTTTTAATATTTATTTATTTTTTAAATATAATATCGTATTTTTAATTATTTTGCAACGTATTTTTTAATTTATTTAAATATGTTTCTAAAATATAAACCGCAGATATAGTATCTACTATATTTTTCTTTTTATTCTTGTTCACTTCCAAAAAGTTCATAGTTTTATGAGCTTCTACTGTTGTTAATCTTTCATCTATAGTGTGAATTTCCATTTTATTGTATTTACATTTTAACTTATGAACAAATTGCTCTGTTATTTTAGCTCTTTCAGACATTGTTCCATTCATGTTTAATGGCATTCCTACAACGATGGTATCTACTTCATATTTTTCAAATATTTCATCCAATCTTCGCAATATTACCTTATCAGATCCATTTCGTTGTATAGTTTCTAATCCTTGAACTGTTATATTTAGTTGATCTGTTATCGCTATTCCGACTCTTGCTTCTCCATAATCTATTCCTAAAATTCTCATTTTAATCTTCTAACCCTATATAGTTTTTTACCATTTTTTCAAGTAATTCATCTCTTTCAATCGTTCTAATTTTGTTTCTAGCATCATTATGACTTGTTATATAAGTTGGATCTCCTGATAATATATATCCTACTATTTGATTTATAGGATTATATCCCTTCTCTACTAATGATTGATACACTTCTTTTAAAACTTCTCTACATTTTGTGTTTTCTTCTCTTTCTACTTTAAAATTCATTGTTTTATCAAATTCCATTGTCTTAAACCTCCTCTATTTATATATTAGTTATGTCACTTTCATTAACATCTGCTGTATCTAAATATTTTTCTAATTTTTTTAGCACTTCTTCAAGTCCTGTTCCTTTATAATAAGAAGATATTACAAAGTTCAACTTTGGTATTGCTATTTCTTTAACATTTTTAGATAATTTATTTTTTAATTTTGCATCTAAATTTAAATGTTCTATTTCTTCTTCCGTTAATTGTATTTTCATGTTTTCTACTTTTTCTTTAATTTCATTTAAAAAGTCAGCCACTCCACTTGCTTCAACTCCTGAAAATGCAATTACAAATTTAGGTCCCATATATCTAACAAATACATATTCAGATGATATATTTTCTCTTATATAATTGCTTATTTGAGTTATAACTTTATTTCCTAATTCTCTACAATATTCTTGATTAATTTGTTGTATATTAATTATTTTAAACATACACATTGTAGATATTGTATATTGATCAATTATTTTCTTACCTTCTCCATATAAATATTCTTCTGAATATAAACCTGTAAATAAATCCTTTCTAACAATAGACTCTAAAGTTTTCTGATGTACTACTGTTTTTAAAACAGAAACAATATTTTCTTTAATAACTTCTAATACCGTTGTGTCTACATTATCGAAATCATGTGGAGTTCCACTTTCTATGATCCAATAACCAATATAAACATTATCTATATATAAAGGGAAAAATATAGCTGATTTAGCTCTTCCAAATTCCATTTTTTGATAAGGAAGTCTTTCGTTTTCATTATTAACTGTTACATATTTAGGTGTTGCAGATTCAATGCTATCTTTAAACATATCTACATCATGTAAAGATCTTAATGCATCCCAATGCTTTTGGTCAACATTAGATGCTTTAACTTGATATTCAGTTCCATCAAATACTACGATAGTTGAATATTTAATTTCATATCTATCAATTAAAATATCGTTTATTTTCTTTATCTTTTCATCTACTGTTGATGTTTCTCCTATAGCATTCATAAAATCTTGAACAACATATAAATTTGTAATTCTTTGATTCATATTTTTAAATTTCTGTATTTTTTTGTGTATTGTTATATTATAAATTATTAGTCCAACTACAATAAGAACTAATATTCCAACTATTATTAGCATCGTCACTTTATTTTTTCCCCTTTCTGTTTTTATTTAATAATTGTTCTTCATTTGATTTAATGTATTATTCATATTTGGAGTAAAAGTATTATTCATATTATATCCATTAGCTGTAGGTGGTCTATAAGTATTTGTTTGTGAATAAACCATATTTGCTAGTTCTTTTAATGTTTGCATAAATATTTTAGAATATCCTTTTAGTGAAATATTACATTCTATAATATTTTCTAAATATTTTATATAAGTTTCTTCTTCAAAAGGTATAGCAACATATTTCATCAACGTCCTATCAAATAGTTCTGTCATAAATGACATAGCAGGATCATTATAGTATGCCATTCCTCCAATAATAGTTTTTTCAGTTATTCCTCTAATTTTTACTGTTTTATTTAAAATAACTCTCAATTTTTTTTCATTTAATATATTTTTAGCTTTTAATTCTCTTAAAAAAGCTGTTAATGGCTGAATTGTTAATACATCTAAAGTTTGTACCAAATATGTTTCTTGAGATTGTTTAAAATATCCTACTGGAGTTGAAAAATCTGTATCAATCAAAATTAAAGAATGTTTTTTTAACAAAGTTTCTAATATTCTGTCTACATGGATAATTGCATCTCCTTCTTCTGGCAAAGAAGTATACACCGTTAAATTTTTATTTACAGGTATTCCTGTTGCTACCCCATTAGCAAGTCCATCAATGCTTCTAGTAGCAATCTCTCTTAATTCTTCTTCATTTTTTGTATAAATATAGTATGAGTTTCTATTTTTAGTTGTATCTAATATAGCTACATTGATTCCTGTAGAAGATATTAATTCTGCTAAATTATTAACAATAAATGATGTTCCATTTTTACTTGTTCCTACAAAAGTAACTATTTTTTTATCAGGTGTTAATAAGCTTGAAAGGTCAACATTTTCTATTTCAGGCTGCATTTGAAATCTTTGTTGTTCTTGATTTTCTTGAAATTGTGATTGCCTTGTAAATCCTGTTCTTTCTTCAAATTGTGGTTGTCTCATATTTGTATTTTCTTGGTATCTAATATTATTTTGAGAATCAAATCCAGGCAAGAATTCTTCTGATTCTTCATTTTGTTCAAATCCAGGTAAAAATTCTTCTGGTTCACTATTTTGTCCAATGCCTGGTAAAACTTCATTTTCTATATTATTTGTATTTCTTGTTATTGGATCATTAGAAGCTTCTGGTAAAATTTCTTCTTCAAATCCTGGCAAAATTGTATCTTTATCTTCTGGTTCCATTGGAATAACAGGTGGTTCTATTTCTTGTTCAACTGGAACAGGGTTTTTTCGTGGTCTACCTCTTCCTCTTTTAACAGGTATTGCCTGTTCTTGTACCTCTGGAATAGGATTTTTTCGTGGTCTACCTCTTCCTCTTTTAGGTTGTACAATTGGCTCTTCTGGTATTATGTTTTGTTCTATTGTAGAATATTTTTCATTTTTTTTCTGCTCTTTTATATTTCCGTTATTTAGCTCTAGTTTTTGATAGTTTTCTTCTTGTTCCGGTTGTGGTTTAATTTTAGATAGTTTTTTTGTACTATTCATATTGATTGATGATGGTATTACTACTGGTTTTGACATTATTCTGTCTTTAGTTTTTGGCATTAATAATTTTTCACTAGGTCCTTCAGTAGTTTCTTTTTTAGGCTTTCTTAACTTATCAGAAACACTATTATTAAAAGACATTATTTGTTGATATCTTGGTGATCTTTCCTCTAGTACTGCTCGCACGTTTAAAGGAAGAAATTTACTGATAATTCTTAGCTGTACATCATTATATTGTGCTGCTATATTATTAAAACTGTCTACATATCTATCTTCATTTTTCCCTAGTCTTTTATAGTGTGCAAGAATATTTTGTATTTCCATTTCACTAACATCATTTTCATTTTCACTTTGATAACTTACATCTTCAGAATCTATTTTATAATAATTTTTTGCTTCTTTTTTAGAACGAGGTCTATTGATTAATCTGCAAACTTCGTCTACACTTCTGTCTGTCCCAATAATTGCATTATAAACTCCAATTCCAAATAATTTTACTAACATCTGTTCAGATTTTGCTCTTCTATCTGAACAGATTAAAATAATTGGTATATCATTACCTCTTGAATTTGAAGCCTCATCGCTTATACTATCTAATTTCTCAAAAATAAACTTATCTATTTGATCATATTGTGTATTAGTAAAAGCTTCTAAATCTTCACTTATTACTACTCTATCATAAGTTTTATCCTTTTGTAATTCTTTTAATATTGCATTAAAGTAATAAACATTTTTGTAAGAAATAATCTGTTTATATTCCTTTTGATATTTTTTTACTATCGACTCTGATATTTCTTCATTACTTACAGCAAATAAAACTTTCATTTGTTACCCCCTTCCAAATTTTACAAACACAGCAAATGCTAACGGTAAAATTTGGCATATAATTAATATTGTTACAAAGCTTACAATTAAAGCCATTCCCTTTTCTAGTGTGTCCAACTTTCTAATTCCTATCACATATTGATGAATTGCTCCAATTGCAATTCCTAAGAAACATAACGGAATACTGTAAATTCTAACTAAATTTAATATGTACGCTACAAATCCATAAGCATCTGATCCATATTTTTGTTTATAATCTTCTAATGAATTCATTGCATTTTCTTTTATTTCTATTATTTTGCTCTCTGTTTCATTGTCTATTGCTTTTTCTGCTGCATATGTTTTATTTATGCATAAAAATATTCCAATTAATATCATAAAAATTGTAACAATTATTATTGTTTTTTTCATTTTATTATGCCCCTTTCTTAGCGTTTTTTCGGCAAAATCTTCCTTATAAGCATTATACTTTTATATAATACAATAAATTATAAAAAATAGCAAGAATTTTTTACAATTTATTGTATAAATATTTCATATATGTATAAACACCATTTGCCCAATTTTTATCTGTAGCATACCTTTGATTAATACCTTTTAAATTAGCTCCATTATAATAAGTTCCTATTGCCTTTTCTCCGCCATATATACTAGTTCCTGATGGATTTAAATAATATTTTACAAACACTCTTGAAATCAAATCAATACATTCTGAATAATTTGAAAAATTATATGCTCCATTATAAGGATTAGAGTCATAAGCTCCGTATCCAAATAAATTTTTCTTCTCTATCGCAATTTTAGAAGTTCCCCAAGCGCTTTCATGTATTCCAACTGCTGCAACAAATACGCCATTTATATTATATTGTTTTTCTATGTAATAAAAATATTCTGCATTATTAGCAAAAATTTTATTTGTATCTTTTGAATCATTTAAAACTTTTTTGAATTGTTCTAGACTAAGTCCACTTGGTTTATTTAATGCCATATCAAAACTAGGTTTTAATATAGAATTTGATGAATTAGATATGTTTGTTTCTTGTTCGTTTTCATTATCTTTATTAATATATGTCGTATTCTCTATTTTTACATATCCTGTTACATCAGAAGAAGATATTTTATACCAATCATTTTGTATTGATATTATTTTTAATTCTTTTCCTTTTACCAAAGTTGCTACTTTCTGCGTATTTTCATTTGGTTCTGTCATAACCTCAGCTCTATCAGAAGTTACATAAACAACATCTCCTATTTTTACCTTGTAGTTACTTTTATAATTATTAGTACCCACTTCTACAATTTTATTAACAGCTGCTTTTGTTATTTTACTATTAACTTGTTCTTCTGATATAATCTCTCCATTTTCATATGTTTTTTTCTTAGTTATTTGTTGTTTACCTTCTCGTCCTTCTTGAATAACTTGAATTACCCCTTTTGATAAATTGCTATTTGTTTGATAAATAGTAATATATTCTAGCTCTACTTCTTCTGTTATATATTCTTCTTTTTGTTTGTTTTGTGTATTATTATTTACTATTTCATCTAAATTCATCAATTGTGCATTACTTATTTTTATATTGTCTGTTTTAATATTGTTCGTTTCTTTAGCATAAACCTCATTTTTATTAAAATAATAGTTATAAAATGAAATACAACATAATATAATAATAGCAAAAGAACAACAAATAATTATATTCTTCAATGTTACTTTTATATATTTTTTTCCTTTATCTTTTGATTTCATACTATCACCTAATATAATTCTACCTTTTTGATCTATTTTTGTCAATTTAAATTTATGGAATTTTCACTTGATTTTATTTTTAAATTATACTATTATATATTTGCATTTACTAAGGAGGAGTTATGAATAAGAAAAAAAATTTATTAATTGTTATTATTGTAATTTCACTTGTCTTTATATTTTTGGTTGGTTTTTTTATTTTTAACAGACATATGTTAAAAACCAACTTTGAAAATGATATCTTACCTTTTGCAAGAAAAAATCAAAATACAATTTTTAAGATTAATAAGATTACTTTTTTTAGTAGTTGTGATGCAAAAAATAAAACTGCATCTAATTCTAATTTTACAATTGAAGATTTATATCAATATACAGATATTGCTTTGTTTATAACTAGTACATCTGAAGAAAAGACTTTGGAAAACACTTTAAAAAAAGTATCTATTAATAATATAAAATTCACTTCATCTCCTACTTTAGGCGAACCAAAGCTATATTATAAAAACATAAACAATTTTGCCAAAAGTGAAATATCAGAAGAAAATTTAATAAATGAAAATTTGGATTTTAATATAACTTCTGAAGATGAAGTCAATCTAGACAAACCTACTCTATACAATAATTTAGCTAATCCAATCGTTCTTAGTTATATTAATCATAATATTAAAACCGATTATACTATTACTGATACATCAACGCCTATGACTTATGACGGTTCTTTATTAAAAAGATGTAATATATTATTAAATAATATTGCTTGTAGCTTTTCATTTGACGTTTATGTAACAAATAATCTAAGTCAAGAATTCAAATGTACAATATATATTGACATTCCATTAGACTTAGACAATCAATCCATTTATAATGGCAATATAACATTAAAAAAAGATACAAATTTTAATTTTTATAGATATAAATAGAAAAACTTATAGGAGGAAAAAATGAAGAATAGACCTAATATTTCAGAACAACTAAAAAAGAAATATCATAAAACAGAAGAAGTAACAAATTTTAAGGACATGCTATATAGATCTGGTGATATTTATCGTAATAGAATCGCTTTTAAAATAAAGGATTCAGATGGTAATATAAAATCAATTACATATGAACAATTTAAAAATGATGTTGTATATCTTGGTACAAGCTTAATTGAAAATGGCTTTTTAAACAAAAGGATTGCTGTCATAGGAAAAAATAGTTATAAATGGTGCGTTTCTTATCTTGCAGCATCTATTGTAGGAATCGTAGTTCCTATTGACAAAGAACTTCATACTGATGATGTTATTAATTTTATGAATGTTTCACAAACCGTATGTATTTTAGGCGACAATAAAAATTTGCAAAACATTTTAGAAAACATTTCTAAAATTGAAAATCCAGATACTAAATTCATTACTTTTGACGAAAAATTTAATATTTTATTAAATGAAGGTAAAGCTGCTTATTTAGATGGCATAACTGATTTTGATTCTATAAAAATAAATCCAGATGAATTACGTATTCTGCTTTTTACTTCTGGTACAACTGGAAATGCAAAGGGTGTTTGTCTTTCCCAAAGAAATATATGTTCTAATATATTATCTATTTATGGAATTGTAAAAGTAAAAAGAAGTGATTTGTTTTTCTCTATCCTTCCTTTGCATCATACTTATGAATGTACAATCGGATTTTTACTTCCTATATATAGCGGTGCTAGTATAGCTCATTGTGAAGGTCTAAGATATATTGCAAAAAATATGCAGGAATTTCATCCTTCTGTTATTTTATGTGTTCCATTACTATTAGAAAATTTACACAAGAATATTATAAAAAACATGAATAAGACATTACCAGATAAATATAAAAAAGAAAACAATGAAAATCCTTTTTCTTCTTTACCTTTCTTTATGAAAAAAATAGTAAAAACAAAGGTAAAAAACACATTAGGTGGTAGATTACGTGTATTTATTGTAGGCGCCGCAGCTGCTAATCCTACTATTGTTTCTGATTTTAGAAATTTAAAATTAAATACTTTACAAGGTTATGGTTTAACAGAATGTTCTCCCTTAGTTGCTGGAAATACTGACTTTTTCCAAAAAGATGACAGTGCAGGACTACCTATTCCTAATGTAGAATATAAAATAGATTCTCCTAACGAAGAAGGTGTTGGTGAAATTATTGTAAAAGGTCCAAACGTTATGCTTGGATATTATGAAGATGAAGAAAAAACAAAACAAACTATTATTGACGGTTGGTTTCATACTGGTGATTTAGGTAAGATAGACGAAAATGGTTATTTATATATTACTGGTAGGTGTAAAAGTGTTATTGTTACTAAAAATGGTAAAAATATATATCCGGAGGAAGTTGAATATTATCTAAATGATAGTCCACTTATTTCTGAATCTTTGGTACTCGGAATTCAAAAAGAAAATGATGATGAAACTTATATTAATGCTCAAATATATCCTAATATTCAAGCTATTACAGAATATTTAAAGGGTAGTGTTCCTACTAAAGAGGAAGTATGGAAAGTTGTTTCAGATGTAGTAGCAGGTGTTAATAAAAAGCTTCCTAATTATAAACATATTAAAGGCTTTGATATACGTGAAAATGAATTTGAGAAAACTACAACGCAAAAAATTAAACGCTATGGAAAAAATATGAAAATTGATAAAAATGATAAATAAATAAAAAAAGAAGTAGCATATATTCTAAGCTACTTCTTTTTTCAGTATAAACATCCATTCACCTCCTATTCCCTTTTAAAATTATTCAATAATAAGTTGCACATACTCTACATCTTCCTTATTATAAACATGTTTATCTGTTGATTTATTTTCATCAAACTCTGGCTCTGGTTCAAATATTATTGATGTTACATATACAGTTTCTTCTGTATCTTCATACATATTTTTAAATATAATATTTTCTTTATCTTCTATGTCTTTGTAATATTTTTTCCATCGTAATATGCTATTAAGTAATCCTCTTCAATCTCACGGTCTGATTGCCTCCAATCTGTTAATTCTTCCAATTCTTTTAGTAATTCTTTATCTGTAACTTGTTTTAGAGAAAGTGATTTGTTGTCTTCCTCTGCTTATATAACTACATTTTAAGGCAACAACTATGTTCATATTTCATAATTATTTTCTTCTTCAAATTGTTTGTCCCAATTTTTAATAAATTTATATAATGATACAGCCTTGCAGTAACTGTCTTCCAAACCACCAGTACAACAATCTACAGCAAAGTATTCATTAGTTATGAAATTATAGCAAAAATGATTACCTCCTAAATCTCCTCCAAAAGCAAAACAATTAGGAAACCACTTAAAAATTTGATAGTCATTATTATAATCTGTAAGTTCTTCTAATTTTATAAATTGCATATATGAATTTTTGCCTACATCTCCTTCGCCACCATTATGTTCGTGCATAAATTCTAGGTAGTCTCTTGGTAATTGCATACCATTTATTTCTGTTATATCACAGGTTGTACTTTCATTAAATTCAAATTCTTTAAATAATTCTTCCATATCTTTAAACCTTTCTTTTCTCCACAAAAATTTCCTTATTCTTTTTATCTATCTCAAATTCATTAGAAGATATCCTTATAAGTTCTGTTCCTACTGGATTATCAATATAATTCCAAATATCTGGATCTAATTGATATACATCTTGTACATGTACTAATAGGCAATTTTTATGATTATTAAGGTATTTATCGTCTTCATTACCAGCTAAAAATTGCCACCCACTATCATTTTCGTTCATAGCTTCCTCTCTACACATATATCCAACTTTCCAGCCCTCCTCTGATACTTTTTTAGAAAGATACGCCATTTTATTTAACAAATTCATTCTATTTTTAGTTGGCTTCATATATTGTTCAGAATCTTGAAATTTAGTTATTTCTTCTTCGGTTATCTCAACATCTATATTGACTTTATCTATACTTTCATCCCAAATATCCTTGTCTTCTGTCTCGTTTTTTAATATTACAGCTAACTTAAATAATTCATCTTCTATAATTTCTATTGAAGTTTCTATTTCTTTAATGAGTTTATTTCCTTTATCTTCATAAAGGTATAATACAACTTTTCCATTAGCATAAATTAATAATTTCGCTGCTCCAAGATTTTGTTCATCATTGTAAAATACCATAAAACTAGGTAAATGTTCATTGACATACCAATCAAATTCAGTTCCATTTTTTCCATTCATATAATAAACTGTACCATTTTCTTCTAAATCACTTGGTTTTACTTCTGGTAAGTATTCGTTTATATTTTTTTTAATTATTTCTTTTATTTCATTTAGAATTCTATTCATAAACTTCTTCTCCTCACTATTTTCTGCTTGAGTTCCTCTGTTCATTATTAATATTCTATTTCGCTTAAATATTTTTTCAATTCATCAAGCAATTTATCAGCATATATTGATTTAAATATTTCTTTAATAGCATTAATATGATTTTTATATCGTAAGATTTTAATGATGAACTATCTAAATTTGTTTTAAATTTTTCATTTTTCAAATTTATAACCATTATAGTTTCTCAATAATTCCATTATATTGCTATGCAGATACTCATCTGACTTGCCATATCTATGTTCATTTCCATTGGAATCTTTATAATAAAAATCGATTAAATCATCTTCACCTGAACTAGTAGCACAAATAAATATCATTATTGTAACATCATCTTGTATTTTCCATTCAATAGTATCATTCCTAATAATTCTATAAGTTCCCTTAAGTTTATGTTTTTTCATCTCATAAAGCAATTCATTTGATAATGAATTTAATTCTTCATTTATTTCATTTTCTATTTCTGTCTTCTTTATTATCTTTTTTATTTTTTTATATTCTTTATCTGTTAATACTTTCCCCAATACACCATAATGTAATTCTTCAAATCCTGCTTTATACATAGTTTTATCATCTGGAGATGAAATGTACCACAATGCTGGTTTATCTTCTCCATTTACTCTGTAAGTTCCCAGTCTGCATAAAATTCCTTTATAATTTATTTCCATAATCACAATATCTTTTCTTAACTGTAAAACATTTTGAACACGAATATAAAAAATACTCTTTTCCAGTAAAACAAATCAAACATGAAGAAAGAGAAAAAGAATGAGATTTAAAAAGATAACAAACAAAGTGAAGGAGTTAGATTTTTTCTCCAACTCCTTGTAAATTCAATTACTTTGTACTAATTTTGTTCTTATAGATATTATTTTATTTTTATAGCTATTAATTGATTTTTTTAAATCATATATTTGTTGCTTGTATAATTTTTCAAGACCTATTCTTTCTTCTTTAGATAAATCTTTTTCCTTTATTCTGCCCATTTCAAATAGTTTTTGTAAATATAATAATTCTTTAAACTCTTTATTTTCTTCTATTTTAATATCTTCTAAAAATGAGCTTGTTTTATTATTCTCATTTTGTATTTTTACTTTTTCAATTTTTTCTTCTTTGACAAGATTTTCACTTTTAAAGAACAATCTTTTAAAGAAAGTTTTTATTTCATAAAAAATACTATTTTCATTAACAACTAATAAGCCTTTTTTTGATTTATTCATTAAAATCCCTCCATTTATTCAATAGATATATCTTCTTTTCTATTAGGTAATTGTTCTTCATATTCTTGATATAATTGTTTTGCTTGTTGTTCTTTATTTTCTAATGCTGTCTTTTCAAATTCTAAATTTTCCAATGAAGGAGATTCTTGAATTTTGCTATCATTTATTTCATAACCTAGAATTGATAATAATTCTTTTGCAGAATCTTCACCTTTCATTTCAACTAACCTTAATAATTGTTCTAATCCACCTAAACGCTTAATATCTCTCTTACTCATATTTGCAATAAAGTTTGGAACAACTTTTTTAGTAGTTTCATCTTGCTTTTCTACTTCAGGTTTTTGTTCTTTCACTTGTTCAAGATAAGTTTTAGCTGATTCTACTGTTTTAAATTGTTCTCTAATACTAGCTATTTTGGCTAATGTTTTTTCATCAGGTGTTATAAGATTTGAAAAATAATTATATTCTTTATTAGTCAAATCTTTTAACTTTTGTGGGTCAAATATAGTATATATAAAATCTTGTACATCAGGCATAAATTTATCATTTCCAGCAAATTGTTGAGCAATATAACTAATATATGAATCTACTGTATCTGTATTTCCTTCTAATTCTGACTCTCTTGCATTTTCAGGGTAAGCAAGAGAGTATGTCAACATTTCTTGAACACCTAGCTTTGGACTTATATACCTGTCTCCATCAGGATGTTCATTATCTATTACTACTTGTCCATTTTCTTTTTTAAAAGTCTGTTTTTCATAATCATATTCATCATTTACATAATATTTACCATCTTCTTCAAATGCATATTCATCATATTGGGCTTCTTCTTCTGAAATTCTCCTTTTTCCACGAATAGGATGTGTTTCTCCATCTATCTCAACATCTATTGTATCATTTTCATCTAAATATTCCATTATCTTTGAAATATCTACATCTGCACTATACCAACTTAAATTTCTTTTACAATCTAATACTCCTTTTTCAGTTTCTTCAAATCTTTTTACATAGTTAGGAATAATCATTTTAGCCAAATTTACAAATTTATCACTATCTTTCCCATTATATTTAATATTCCAGTCTCCATACCATCCCATAATTTCTAATTTCCTTTCTCAATTATATTTTATATAATTTATATCACAATACTTTATTTTTTTGCAATAAATATTACATTTGTCATAAAAATTTAATATTTTTGTAATATTTTTTCTCTGTTAAATTCTTCTTTTAAAATTGAATTTAAGATAAATTTTAAAAAATGTATTTGGCACAAAAAAAGAAGTAGCCACTGCAATACAAACTACTTCAACTCTTTTAGATGCTACTAAAAAATATCAATTTTTCAGTATAAATTTGTTTGGTGGCTTGAAGTGGAATCGAACCACTGACACGGGGATTTTCAGTTTTCTGTGCTACTTAATATTAGATGTTAGTTAGTATTAGTTATCATTACTTAAAACCTATGAAATTAGCACCTTTGGGAGTAATTTATATTAAAAATATTTAAAAGTTAGTAAAAAGCAAAATGACTTTTTTAAAAGAAATTTTTTAGATGTTTTTTAGATATTTTTTGATGATAATAAAGTTACTATTGATATAATTTTTTGATTTTCTATAACAGAATGTTTCATTTTAAGGTAAAAGTTACTCTACTTTAATATGAAATCGCCTTAAAATCGATTTTAGGGCTTAATTGAATAAAGAATATGATAACTACTTGTAGTTTTATAACTATGAGTAGTTTTTTATATTCAAAAGAGAAATGCAACACCTCTTTAAAAGTGTTTGGTGTAATGAGCCGATGCTATAAAGTTCATTCGTATTTGTATAAGCAGTCTAATTATACAAAGTGCGTAAGTGAGATCTTGGAACAAAAACTCACAATAAATTAAAGAGTATTCGGTGGCATATTTGATATGGATTTGTAATTGTAAAAAGTTTGGGCAAGTATGAACAAAGGTACTGAAATGTATCAGCAATTATAGTAGTAATATTACTACTTACTAGACTACCTATGAAACGAGTCGAACGACCGACGGTTTCAGCTTATATAGGTGTAATAATTCTATTTTTCATAGATGGGATTATTACACCTAATTCACTTTAGCTCTCTCCCTCTGGTTTCTACTTGGTAATTGCTAAAGTGAATTGAGTAAGAAAAATTTATTTTTCTTGCTCAAATTTCATAAAAATTGCGATAAGCATTTTTTATGAAATAACCTAAAAATGCGAGTAGCAATTTTTAGGTTTGGGGTGTGGGGTTTGAAAACCCTGCCATACGGACAAACTTGTTTGTCTAGTATGTTAGACATTCAAAGAATATCTTGAGCAAACAAAGAAGGAGGTGCAAGAAGATATGAGCTATGCTATTATAAGAAATGACAAATTAACAAGAGTGGATGCACAAGGATCGTACATTCACAATGATAGAAGGTCAAAAGGTCATTCTAATAAAGATATTGATCCTACAAGAACACATCTTAATTTTTGGTGTAGGAAAAACGAACTAACTTATATAAAAGAATTTGATAAAATGAAAAAGGAATATGATTTAAAAGGCACTATTAGAAGTAATAGTAATATCATGTGTGAAATGATGATTACTTCTGATAATGCTTTTTTTAATAAAATTGGTTTAGAAGAAACAAAACGATACTTCAAAGAAAGTTATAAATTTGTATGTAATTACAAAAATCTTGGAGAAAAATATATAGTATCTGCAGCAGTACATTTAGATGAAACTACACCACATATGCATTTAGTATATATACCAGTAATTCATACAAAAGATAAAGAGAGCAAAGATATTGATAAAATATGTTGTAGAGATTTTTGGAAAGGCAGAGATAGTTACAGACAATTACAAAATGCTTTTCATAAATATATAACTTCAAAAGGGTTTGATTTAGAGCGAGGTTTACCAGTAGAAGAAACGGGAGCTAGACATGAAAAAATAGAAGATTTAAAGAAATTGACTAATTTTGAAAATACTAAAAAAGTATTAGATAATCTAAAACTAGAATTACCAGAAACTCCTAATATAAATGACATTAAACTAATAAAACTTAATAGAGAAAAAGTAGAAAATGAAATTATTAAGCCAAAAGATAATATGATAGAAAAACTATATAATGAAAAAGTTTCTTTACAAAGGGAATTATTAAAACAAGTCAATTTAGTTAATGAGGCTGAAAAATACCAAAAAGAAAGAGATTCCATACTTGCTGAAAATAAAGAATTGCACAATACTGTAAAATATTTAGAACACGAATATAAAAAGAAAAATAATACTCTTGATTTGAAATTTGAAAATAGAAAAAGAGAATTAGAGCAAGATTTTCAAAATAAAGAATTTGACATTGAATATAAATATAAAAACAAAATTAGGTCATTAGAAAAAGAAAATAACTATTTACACAAGATTATTGATAAATTTTATGAAACTGTTGATAAATTTATAGTTTGGATTTGCCATAAATTTGGTATTGGCGAATCTAAAGAATTGGTCAAAAATTTTGAAGAAGAAACTCACTCTTTCATTGATCCAGTAAAACAAATTAAACATGAAGAAATCGAAAAAGAATGGGATTTGGAAAGATAAAGGCAGGTTAAACCTGCCTTAAGCTAACTGTGCTTTTATTCTAATAATTCTGTTTTTATAATTTTCAATAGATTGTTTTTTTTCTTCAATTTGTTGTAAGTAAAATTCTCTTAATTCTTGCAATTCCTGTTCACACAAATCTTCTTCTATAATTTTCCCAGATTCTAAATCTTTACTCATTTTTTTCAATCTTAAGTTTTGTTTATTTTCTTGTACTTTTATATTGTTTACAAAATTATTTTCTTCTATTGTATTACTTTTTTCTTGTTCTACTATTATATTTTTGTTAATCATACTTTCTTGAATATTACTTTTAAACAAGTTTTTAAAAAACAATTTTATTCTACCCAATATGCTATTATCGACTTTTACTAAAGATTTTTCATAAGTATTTTTGTTCATTTCTATTCCTCCTAAATTTCTTTATCTTTATTAGGTAATTGATGTTCATATTGTTCTAATAATTGTTTAGCTTGTATTTCTTTATCAGTTAATTCAGATAATTCTTCCGCTAATTCAGTTACTGATTTCTCTTCTTTCTTTGCTTTAGATTTATCTAGTGAAGGAACAAACTCTCCTTGCATAAAAGTTTCATTAAAGTTTTCTATAATTTCTTCCATTTGTGCAAAACAACTTTCCTCATCAATCCAAATACCACATCTTTTTAATTCTCTTGTCTGTCTTTCATAACATTCTCTTAATTCTTCAGCAGTACAAAATTCATTTTGATGATTACTATAATCATCACCAATAAATAATGCATAAACAGGCTCTTTATCTTTATATACTACTTTTAATTGATAATCTCCTCTAGGTCCAAATGTTTTTTCTTTCAAGCCTTTTTCTCCAACTTTGCCACCTTCTTTTATTGAGTGAATATTTCCTGCTAAATCAACTAATCTTATACATTGTTTTCCATTTTCATCTTTATTTCTATGATATAAATCTCCCCATGGTTTATCAATATAATGTTCAGATTCAAATACCTTAACAAGCTTTTGACTATCATCTAAAGTAACATATCTATAATGTTTATCAAATCTGCCAATCTGCTTACCTTCTTCATCATGTCCTTCAAATCCCCATTCATGTACATCAAATGTATGACTTCCATGTCTAGTTGAACCATAGGTACTAGAATCCGAAGAACGATAATGATCTCCATTTATATCGCCTTCTTCTTGATAACTTAACTCTGGAATAAGTGTTACAATTCCATTTTTATCTTTAAAGAATAAATGATCTGATACTTTTCCATTTTCTTCTCTTGTTTTTTGAACTGTTGTGCCATCTGGTAAATGCAATGTATAAGGAACTTCTCTTTTTTCTACTTTTCTAGCAGTAACAATTCCACTATCTCTATCAAATACATACTCATATTCTTTTTTTAAATCATCTACCGTTAATACATCAGCACCTATAATAACATCTTTTTCATGTGGCTCTGTTTCTGTCTTTTCTTGTATTTGCTCTTTTTTAGGAATAGGTGTAAAATTCTCATATAAGAATTGCTGTAAATCTTCACTAACTGAATATTTTGTTAATAATTCTTCAATAGGAAGTTCGCTAATATCGTCAATATCTTTCCACTGATATAAATCATTTTCCTGGTAAGACCATTGTCTTGCTCTTGACATAGCTGTAATTGAAAATTTTTCGCCCATTCTACTATAAGGATTGCTCTTTTTTACATTAATTATAAGATTCGTTAAATTTTCTCCAGTGTCATATGTATCATATGCTTTTCTATCTTCGTAAGTATATATTGATCCATTTTTTAATTGCATTACTTGTTTACCATCGTCTACTTCTGAAAGTCCACCATATTTAAAAGTAACCTTTCCATCTTCACTTACAGTAATATCTCCAATATTTGGTGCAGAATTTTGCATTATATAACCATCTACTGCAAAACGATAATCCATAGTGCCTTTAATTTCACTAGGTATTTTTTCTTCTAATTCCTTAACCTTTTTTTCTCTTATTTTTTGTTCTTCCTGTCTTGTTATCTGATTCTCAAGTGATCTTATCTCTTTTTTAACTTGATTAATCTGCTTTTTGTTATTTTTTTTACTTTCATCATCTATTTGTAAGTCTTCTAATAATTTTTTATTTTGTTCTAATGAATTTTTTAACATTTCTAAATAATCCATATTTTCCCCCAATATAATAGTTATTTTTATGTAATTTATATCACAATAATTTATTTTTTACAATGAATATTGCCTTTGTCATAAAAATTTAATATTTTTGTAATATTTCTTCTCTGTTAAATTCTTTTTCTAAAAATTGTGCTTGTTCTTTTGTTAAGTTATTATTTACAACTGCTAATTTCAATAATGATTTTATATTCTCCCATTTCATACATTTAGAATAGCCTTTTGCAGTCAGTTCAACATAGTCTACAATTTCTTCAAATATATAATATGGTACACAAAATTCTTTATTTAATTGTTCCATCTTGTACTTCTCCTTTTTCAATGTAATTAAGTATAAAATATAACAAAGTGTTAACACTTATAAATATAACACAGAAAAATATTAAAATCAATACATATAAAAAATGAAAGTGGGAATAAATATGTCATTGATTGCAAGATTTGATGGAAATATGAATGTAATAGGAAGATTACTAAAAGAATATAGAATTAAGAAAGATTTATCTTATGAAAAGCTTTCTGCAAAATTAGAGTTAATGGGTATTAGTATTCATAAGCAAAGTTTGTATGATATTGAAAATAATAAAAGAACTGTAAAAGATTACGAATTATTTGGTATTGCTTATGTTCTAGGTATAGATGTTAATGACTTATTAAAAGATATAAGAAAAAAATTCTAAAAATGAGTTTAAGATGAATTTTAAAAAATCGTTTGACATATACTATAATTGATGCTATAATAATAGTAGCTTAAGCAAATCGTAGGATGTCACGAGATTTGCACCGAGATATGTACCCGCATATCTCTTTTTTTATGTTTTTAGACATAAGAAAAGAGCGGTACCCAGCCGCCCTCAAAGATTATTCTTTGTTTGTGTCTTGGCTTTCATTGTTATTATTACTTAAAAGCAATAAAACAATTAGTCGCCAGATTAGCTCATAGGATGTCATTCCTTTTACACCTCCCTTCTGCAGGGATTATCCTTATGTAAGGACTTTTCTAGTATACTTTATTTTCTAATATTTTACAATAAATTTTTAAATATTTTATAAATTATTTATTTTCGACTAGCCAATTATAAACTTCATCTTCAGTAAGTTTACCTTTTTTTGCTTTATTTATTTTATCTCTAGCTTCTTTTTTCCATTGTTCAAATTCTTTTTGAATAACTTTACTTTCTTTGTTTCTATAAGCTATCATAAATTTTTGTTGATAAATTCTCCTATATAATGCTTGTATTTTGTTGTTTTCTAAATTCTTTCTGTATTGTTCTCCTGCACCTTTTTCTTTACAAGTTGGACTTTGATCTACATTTGCTAAATCGCAATATATTTCATTTTGTCTATAATTTGGTATAAAATATCTACCACAATTTAAACAAGTCTTAATTTGTAAATTCTCGTGTCTTACAACTTGATCTAATACAGCAAAACATATACTTGTTAGATTTTTACTTGTATAAACATTGTGTAATTCTAAATTTTGATTTTTGTTTTTTATTCCTTCTATTAATTTATTCAATGTGTCGTTATGATATTTATTATGTATGTTTATGTAATTATCAGTTATAATCTCAATATCTTGTGAATATGTATAAAAATCACTGTCCTTTATTGTATATGCAATAAACTTGGCTAGTTTATCTTCTTCATCTTTTAATTCTTCATTTCCATTCAAATTATAAACAAAATCTACACATCTTTTAAAATTATCTTGCCATTCAATAAACCTATCGCTACCTGTATCATAAATATCTTTTATAATTTTCATAAATTCTACATCATCTATTTCTTCATCTTTTATATATGAATATGGTACATAATCTTTTATTAATTCATAGCCATAAGCAAAAAAGAAAGTATTATATGCAGTTTCATAAGTTGTAAAATCAGCATTTAAAAAGTTTATTAAAATAGAACCTATACTCTCTACATAATGAACATATATAGTAGAAGGCTGTCTTCTAATTTGTTTCTTCTTATTTAATTTTGTTTTTGATATATCTTTTTCTAATTTCAAACATAATCTAGTTTCTTCTTCTGGCTTTATTCTTTCTCTACTTACATTATATAAGTATAATGGTGTTGAATAATATTCTTCCTTTTCTTCAAAATTAAACCATAGATAGAAGTCTTCATGTATGTTTGCTCGAGGTAATTCTCTCATAATTTTTTACCTTAATTCCTTTCTTGTAAAAAATATTAAAAATATTTTTCAAATGTGTTGACAAATGAAATTATCGATGGTACAATAACAATATCAATTGATAATTTCAAATGTGTTTACAATATTATTGTACTACTATCAATAAAAGTTGTCAAGCGATAACAAAAGTTTATTTAATTTAGTTATTCAAAGGAATAACTAATAGGCTTTTTATGTTCAAAATCTTGCAAACAAAAAGTCAACCACATTGGGAAGGAGGTATTTAAGGTTGGAAAATCAAGAGAACATTTTAGACTTATACTATAATAAACATCTTAAACAAAAAGATATTGCAACAATGGTCGGTGTTTCTAAACAATATGTTTCAAAAATAGTAAAAGCAGATAGCAGATGTAAAGAAGAAAAACAAACTCGTAAAGATAAAAATGCTATTAAGCGAAAAGACTATATGAAAGAATATTTTAAAAGTTATGATAGACCGACGAGAGAAGATAATTCTTACGAACAACTACAAGCATTATTATATCAAGATTCATTAGAATTATCATATTCTAATAGCAATATAAATGATTATGCTTTTGCAAAATATAATTCTAGTATTTATCACAGAGATAAAAACGGAAATCTAAGACTTAACAAAGGTATAAAAGTTGGTAGTGATGTTCCAAAAACAATAAATATGAACATTCCTATTCCAACCCAAAAATACAAATATAGATGTTATAGTATGTAATTAGAAAGGTGCTTTATTTTATTATAAGCCTTTTCGTTTTTTTATTTTTTCGGAAAGGAGGACTAGCAAAATGGGTACTATTAGAGAAAACTATGATCTAATGTTTACTTCATATCCAGATTTAGTAGATGTTGTTCAATTAAAAGAAATGCTAAACATTGGCATAACTCTTGCTTATAGATTAGTAAGAGAAAAAACTATCCCATCATTAAAAGTTGGTAGAGAATATAAAATACCAAAAAGAAATGTTATAGCATATTTAACAAATCAAATTTAAGCCATTGTCATTTATTTGATAATGGCTCTTATTTTATTACACAAATTAACTAGACTTAAATGTAATTACATGGTATTATACAGACAATATCAATAGTAAGTTAAATTTAAGCTGTTATAGAAAAGGAAGGAGTAAAAAATGATAGATGTAACAGGTAGCTTACAAATTAAAAATAAAATATATCAAGCAGTTTTAAGTTATAAACAAGATAATAAATGGAAAACAAAATGGGTTTCAACTAAAATTCCAGCAGTAAAAGGAAATAAAAAACAAGCACAAGCAAAACTTGAAGAAATAAGACTACAATTTCAAGAAGAAATAAATAGTGATAATATTGAAGACGAAAAAATATTGTTTATAGACTATATGAAGAAATGGCTAAAAATGATAAAAGCAAGTGTTGAAGAAACAACTTATAATGGCTATAAAGGTGTTGTAAATGGAAGATTATCAGATTATTTTGATAATAAGAAGATAACTTTACAAGATATTAAGCCGAAACACATTCAAGAATTTTATCAATATTTATTAGATGAGGGGCTTTCTGGAAATACAGTCAAACATTATCACGCAAATATAAGAAAAGCATTACAATATGCTATGAAAACAGATATTATTTTATCTAATCCTGCTGATAAGGTTGATCTACCAAAAATTGAAGAATATAAACCAAAATTTTATACAAGTGATGAGGTTAAAACATTACTTAATGAAGTTATTGGCACCAAATTAGAAATTCCTGTAATGATAGATTGCTTTTATGGTTTTAGGCGAAGTGAAGTAATTGGGTTGAAATGGAGTGCTATTGATTTTGAAAAAGACACTATCACAATTAATCATACCATTACACAATCAAATGGAAAACTGATTATAAAAGATAAAACAAAAACAAAATCTAGCAAAAGAACTTTACCTTTAGAGCCTATTGTAAAATCTTTCTTGCTTGAATTAAAAGAAAAACAAGAAAAGAATAAACAACTATGTGGAAATAGCTACAATCAAGATTATTTAGAATATATATGTGTAGATGATGGTGGTAATATTATTAGACCAGACTATGTAACAGAAACATTTTTAAAATTACTAAAAAAGAAAAATTTAAAGATTATTCGTTTTCACGATTTAAGACATACTTGTGCTAGTATTTTACTAAAGAATGGAGCAAATATGAAAGAAATTCAGGCGTGGCTTGGTCATTCAAATTATAATACTACTGCTAACTTATATGCACATTTAGATACAAGTAGTGTAAATGATGTTGGAAAAGTAATAACAAATGTATTTAGTAGAAAAAAAGAAGCAGTTACTGCATAAACTACTTCAACTAAAATATGTACTTTTAAACTGAAAATATAAAAATTAAATTTTTTAGATGTTTTTTTAGATGTAACCTAAAATTTTAATTTTTATAGTACAAAATAGTGTTTGGTGGCTTCAAGTGGAATCGAACCACTGACACGGAGATTTTCAGTCTCCTGCTCTACCAACTGAGCTATGAAGCCATAAGTTTGCACCAAAGATTTTCAGTCCCCTGCTCTACCAACTGAGCTATCAAGCCAATTATTAGTCAACTCATTTTTTATTTTTAATAAATAAAAAAATGGCGACCCGGAACGGGCTCGAACCGTCGACCTCTAGCGTGACAGGCTAGCGTTCTAACCAACTGAACTACCG
>ERZ791905.445-NODE-445-length-41685-cov-7.773745_pt1 | contig 41685 bp, 27 predicted proteins | sample MGYA00510147_ERZ791905 | MGnify/ENA primary metagenome ERZ791905 (study PRJEB30046, sample SAMN00792084) | human gut metagenome | study: EMG produced TPA metagenomics assembly of the A metagenome-wide association study of gut microbiota in type 2...
GATTTACCGCCAGTAAACCTTCGGTTTTCATCCTTGAATTGCAAGAAAATCTGCTTGAAACTGCACCGGTCTCATTTTAGAAACGCACTATAGTTCTGCGAAATCCAACGGCACATATCAACATGGATGTGGATGTGGACGAAATGGTGCAAAAAAGGCTCTTCACGGAATCTTGCTGGTTGCCCCCAAGATTCCGCGAAGAACCAAGTGATGTGAGAATTACTCCGTAATGTAGGTGTACCGCATGTTGTAGCTCTTTGCGTACTGCTCAGCGGCGGAGTCCGGCAGGACTTCCAGGACAAGGTTTGGGCAGTTATAGAAAGGACTGTTAATGAAAGGCGAATAGCCAAAACTTGTTAGATTGCGAAGATTACCCAGAAATGCAAGCGACTCGCATCCGGAGAAGGCAAATTGATTGACGCTTTCCAAACTGCCCAGATTCGGAATTGAGGTCAGCTTTTTGCATTGGTTGAACCCGTATGATCCGATAGTGGTTACGTTGCTCAAATCGCCGATGCTCACCAAAGAGGTGCAGCCATCAAACGCCTCATATGGAATCTCCTTCAGGCTGCTTAAATTACCGACGGTTTCCAGTGCGGTGCAGCCCATGAAACAATCCGACTCCATTGATTCCAATTTGGGCATATTGCCGATTGATTTCAGCGCGATGCAGTCCCTAAAGACAGAACCTCCAATGCTTGCAACATTGCTTAAATCACCAATGCTGACAAGCGTTTTGCAGCCAAAGAATGCACTACTCCCAATGACGGTTAGTTTGTCAGACCAGTCAACGCTGATTAACGATACACAGTGTGAGAAAACATCGGATTCCAAGCGCGTCAAGCTGTACAAATCGTCAACATGCTCCAGTGCACTGCAGCCGTTAAAAGCACCTTGCCCGATAGTTTTCAAGTTGCGCAGGGAACCGATACTCTTCAGTGCAGTACAGCCCATAAATGCATACTGACCGATACTGGTGATCTTGTCCAGTTCATCAATGCGTTCCAAGGCGCTGCAATTTGCAAAACCGTTAGAATCAATGGATTCGACATTACTCATGTTGCCGACACGCACAAGCGAAGAGCAACCCTCAAATGCGGCATAACCAATTGAAGTTACGCTGCTCACATCGCCTACGCTCTCTAATGCGCTGCAGGAAGCGAATGTGGAGGAGTCGATGACTGTAACTTTGCTTAAATCACCAATGGTTTTTAGCGATTTGCAGCCGTAGAAGGTATGGCTTCCGAGTGTCGTTACATTTGCCAGAATTTCGACGTTGGTTAAGGTGGTGCAGTAAGCGAATGCACCGGTGTCAATGCTATCCAGCATGGGCATTCCATCAAGGCTCGTCAGTTTGCTGCAACTCTCAAATGCACTACTGCCAATGCTTTTTAGTATGGGCATTTCACCAAGACTTGCCAGCATACTGCAGCCCGAAAATGCACTACTGCCAATGCTATCCAGCATGGGCATCTCATCAAGGCTGGTCAATGTTTTGCAGCCAGAAAACGCATAGTTGCCAATGGTGCGAACATTGGGCAGGGAACCGATGCTTGTTAGCGCATTACAGGACGAAAATGCAGACTCGCCGATGGTACGAACATTGGACATGTCTCCGATGCTCGTCAGTTTGCGGCAGCCAGAGAATGCGCTCTCTCCAATGCTGGTGGCGCTGCTCAAATCGCCAACCGAAACCAGATTTGACGTATAGAAGAACAGCCTGTCAGGAACGACCTTCAAGCTGCTTAAATCGCCAACTGTGGTTAGCGCAGTGCAGCCATCAAACACTTTCTCGCTGATGCTTGTCACACTGCTTAAATCACCAACGGTTTTCAGCGATTTGCAATTGCGGAATGTCTCTCGATTCAAGACGGTCAGCTTTTCCAAGCCGCTAATGCTGGTCAGTGATTCACAGCCGTAGAAGGCACCATACGCGATGCGTGTAACACTGCCGAGTTCCCCGATGCTTTGCAGGGAAGTACACTGCTTGAACGCATTTGCGCCGATGAAAGTAACGCTGCTGAGACTGCCGACGGTTTTCAGCGAAGTGCACTGATAGAAGGCGTTTTCGCCGATGGAAGTAACGCTGCTGAGATCTCCGATGCTTTCCAGTGACGCACAGGCATAGTCTTTTGACATGCCTTCGTCCGGAATCCAACGGCTGGAAACCCCAAAGGCAGAGTCGCCGATGCTTTCCAAATGGGGCATATCACCAACCCGAACCAAGGAGGTGCAGCCTACAAAAGCACTATCGCCAATACTTGTTACATTGCTCAAATGCTCCATGGATGTAAGCGATTCACAATCTCTGAAAGCGTAAGCACCAATGGTGGTCACATTATCGGTGTTATCAAGTGTTTCCAACGCATAGCAGCTGGAGAATGCGTATACGCCAATGCTCGTCACATTCTCCAAACCTTCTACGCTTTGCAGATTGGTACAGCTGGCAAATGCGCTATCCGGAATGGCAGAAATGTTCGTTAGACCGCTAATGGTGGTCATGGCGCAGAACTCGAAAGCACCGCTGCCGATGCTTGTTACGTTGCTTAAACCCTCAATGTTTACAAGTGAGTTACAACCTGAAAATGCTTCCACTCCAATGCGGACGTCATTTCCTCCGATTTTAACCGTATTCAATGATTTACAGCTGTAGAAAGCCCCTGCACCGATCTTTTCAATATTGCCTAAGCTGCCGATTTCTTCGAGCGAAGTACAATACAAAAAAGCCGATTCGCCGATTGTAATGACGTGCTGCAAACTTCCGATTTCTGCCAAGGACTCGCAGTAGTAAAAGGCTAAATCACCGATTTGCTCGACATTAGAAATGTCACCAATACGCTTCAGTGAATCGCAGTAATAATACCGTTCCGTACCATCGTCCCAACTGTTTGCAAAAGCAGAGTTGCCGATACTTTTCAGATGGGGCATATCACCGAGCTGCGTCAGTGATTTGCAGCCTGCAAAAGCAGATTCGCCAATGCTCGTCAAAGAAGTCAAATCTCCAACATCTTGCAGTGATGTGCAGTTGTAGAACGTGAAGTCACTGAGATTCGTTACATTCTCCAGCCCATCCACCTTCACCAGCGCCGTGCATCCATCGAATGCGTGCGCGCCAATCTCTGTCACGCTGCTGGGAATCGTGATCTCTTTCAGGCTCGTGCAGCCCGAGAAGGCGTAATCCCCGATGGCAGTTACAGAATCAGGAATTTTCACGCTGACAAGGCTCGTGCTGTTTGCAAACGCATATTCATCAATGCGTTTTACGTTTGCGGAAATTTCGTAAGTCGCGACATTTCCGCCGCTTGGAGCGTCCGCGCTGTCCGCCAGTGCGGGTAGGACCAGACAGCTTCCGATCAGCAGACTGGTCAGGGTAATCGTCAAAAGTTTCTTGGATTTCATGCGTATCAACCCCTTTCTCGATTTCCAGCATACAGCAATTTCAAGAAAAAGTCAATAGAAGAATCAAGAAAATTAAGGGAAAATACAGAAACTAAATCGAATGCTATGTCATGCACCGTCAAATCAATAAGGTGCTAATACTATATTCAGAAGAAATTGTCAAGAAACGATTACCAATCATGTTGACAAGCTGGGAAAACCTGCGTATAATAAATATGGAAAACTGGCAGTTTGCAACAGGGAAAAAGCGGATGGAGGAGAATTGCACATGAAACGTTGGAAAGTCACATTCGGGCTGTTCTTGCTTCTTTTTGCGCTGGCAACGACAGTTGCTTGCGCGGAGACAAAGGAAGCGAAAATGGATTGGAACGATCGGACTGTCATTTTTGCCCAGCCGGGGGAAACAATCCACTTTAGCTATGACGTTCCGGAAGGCTTCATTGTGGATAAAGAGGGATGGTCATGGTGTTTTGCCTATACGGATGGTCATGGCTGTACTTACTATGATGACGAATATGGTGAAGGCCGCACGGAAAGCTATACCTATGAGCCAACGGGAACCTGTGTCGAATTTGATGGAAAAGGTAGCATTACTCTTTCCAACAATGAAATGGTTCGTGTAGAACTACGCATAAAAAAACCGAATGTCGATTATTGGATTTACATGCACGCATATGTGCTTGTTGCAGACCCGGCAGAGTACTATACCTATGAGATTCAGAATGGGGAAGCGACGATTACAGGATATAATAAAGAACTGCTGAGAAGCAAAGTGCTTATTCCCCAGGAGATTGAAGGGTATCCGGTCACGACGATCGGCGACCGCGCGTTTTATGATATGCCGTCGGGCATCGGCAAGGAATTTTACATTCCGGACAATGTAACCACCTTTGGTAAGGAAGCCTTTGCAGGCAGCGCCTATCTTGATGCGGTTCGGATGCCGCAGAAGCTGACGAAAATGGGCGAGGGCGTATTTGCGGCATGTTTGCAACTGCACTCCTTGGAAATCCCTGATTCACTGACAGAAATTCCGGACGAAGCCTTTGTGAACTGCTGGGGCTACGGCTCTGCGAGAGATTATAGTGTTGAGCAGTGCATCGGCAAAAACGTGACCAAAATCGGTAAAAGCGCGTTCGCTGGATGCTGGAATATGGGGAGAGTGGGGAGAGCTTGGGGAGATGGTCGTCTGCCTGAAAAGCTCGAATCCATTGGGGAAGGCGCATTCCAGTATTGCTACACGATAAAGAAGCTGCAAATCCCGGCTGGTGTGACGGTCATTGCTGACCGCACATTTCAGGGCTGCGAAAGACTGGAATCAATTCAGTTTGATGGCGATATTACGATGATTGGCGCGGAAGCCTTTGACGGCTGTGTTGCGCTGACTTCGATGCCGCTGTCGAAGTCGCTGAACCTGATTGGCGCGGATGCATTCCGTGACTGCACGGCGCTGACGGCTTTCCAGCTGGCAGAGGGAAACACGCATTTTCAGGTGCAGCAAGGTGCACTGATGACGGCGGATGCCACGCGGCTGCTGACTTATGCTGCCAGCGCACCGCAGCAAAGCTTTGTCATGCCGGAAACGCTGACACAGATTGATGATGGCGCACTCAAAAACCTGCGCTATCTGGAAACGCTGACTTTCTCGCCGATTTTCAGCGATTATCAGGTAGGCATGTTTGAAAATGCAACGGGCTTGAAGACGGTGAATTTCGGTGAAGGTACGCTGACGGCGATTCCTGACCGATTCTTCAAGGGCTGCACGTCGCTTGTTTCGCCCAATGCGTTCACGGGCGTGACGTCTGTTGGCGAATCGGCATTTGAAGGCTGCACGGCGGTGCAATCGCTGTCGTTTGATGATTCGCTGTCGAACATCGGCACAAAGGCGTTCCAGAACTGCACGGCACTGGAAAGCGTGCATATTCCGGACAGCGTAACGAGCCTGAGTGCAGCGGCGTTCCGGAATGACGTTTCCTTGACGGAATTCCAGATGCCGGAGCGCCTCTATACCGTTTCTGCGTCGGCGTTCAGCGGCTGCACGTCGCTGAAAACGGTGACATGGAGCAAGTATCTGCAAACCATAGAAGCAAATGCGTTTGAAAATACGGCCCTGACGGAAATCATCTTCCCGGAGAGCCTGACCAGAATCGGCGCGTATGCGTTTGCGGGCATTGGCACGCTGGAAAGCATCGTTTTGCCGGAAAATCTGAATACGATTGGCTCAGCTGCTTTCTCTGATACGGGGATTCAGACGCTGAAGCTGCCCAAGAGCGTCACGACGCTGGGCAACGGCGCGTGGATGAACTGCGCCGCCCTGCGGGAAGTTCAGTGGGAGGCAGCGCTGACGAAAATCCCGGTGAATACGTTTGAACACTGCACTGCGCTGACCCAAATCGAACTGCCGGACGGCATTGTGGAAATTGGCGCAAGGGCATTCAGCGGCAATGAAAGCCTAACTAATGTGACTTTGCCGCGCACGGTGCGGCGCATTGAAAGTGCCGCTTTTGAGGGATGCAGGGCGCTGACGGACATCCTGCTCTGGCCGGACGTGGAGGAAATCGCGGCGGATGCTTTTGCAAACTGTGCGAATCTGACCATCCGCGGCTGGAAGGGGTCTGCCGCTGAAAAAGCAGCCACGTCACAGGGCGTGAATTTTGCCGCGGCGGATCAGGAGATTTCCTACACGCTCAATGCCGCGCAGGATGGCTATCTTGTCAGCGGCTGCGATGAAAACGCAGTGCTGCTGGTGCTTCCGGCTGTGCATAACGGGCTGCCCGTGGTCGGTACTGCGGAAAACGCCTTTACAAACTGCAAGTACCTGCAAGAAGTGCGCGTGGAAGCGGAAAGTGTGTATTTGCAGGTTTGTGACGGCATCCTGATGGACGCGACAGGTAAAACGCTGCTGCTCTATCCGGCACGGCGCGCAGGAGCGGATTTGGTGATTGACGAAAACGTGACCGCCATTGCGGACTATGCGTTTGCCTACTGCCAGAATCTGCGCAGCATCACCATCAGCACGCAGGTGGAGACGATTGGCGACCATGCGTTTGAAGCAGTGAATGATGCCCTGTGCCTTGTGGTGCAGGATGGCAGCGCGGCGCAGCTGTGGGCGAGCGCACACGGGGTGCGCTATGCCAGTGAAAGCACATCGTTTACCTATCGCCTTGAAGGGGACAAAGCGTATATTACAGGCTACACGGGCACGCTGCCGGAGACGGTTGTTCCGGCAGTGATTGACGGATACCCTGTCTATGCGATTGAAAACCTCCGCAGCCCGATTCTGACGCACGTTGTTGTCAGCGAAGGGATTGAAGTGATTGGGGACTCGGCATTTAAAGCGTATTTTGATTATGAGAAAGGCTACATTCGCACGCTTGTGAGCGTAAGTCTGCCGCAGAGCTTGAAAATCATTTCGGATGACGGTTTCTGGGGACAGGAAAACTTGCAGGAGATTACACTTGGCAGTGTGGTGGAAATTGGGCAATCGGCCTTTGGCAGCTGCACCATGCTGAAGCAAATTACACTGCCGGATACGCTGACAACGATTGGCTGGAGAGCGTTTGAATCTTCTGGCTTGACGTCGCTGACGATACCGGTCAATGTAACCAGCCTTGGAGGCTCTTTCATCACAGACTGTTCAGCGCTGACATCGCTGTATGTAGCCGAAGGAAACCCAAACTATGAGATAGTGGACGGTCTGCTTTACGACATTCCTGCGCAAACACTGCGCTATGCCCTGCCGGATGTGTCGGGGGATGTAGTGATTCGCGACGGCACGGTGCGCATTGCCGACGATGTGTTTAAGAATCATGCGATAACGTCTGTTCAACTGCCGGATTCTTTGCAGAAAATTGGGAACTACGCATTTGAGTTCTGTAATGAATTAAAGGAGGTAAACTTCCCCGAAGGCTTGATAACAATAGATGGTGCGGCATTTGCCTATTGTACACAACTGGAAAATGTGGTACTGCCGGAAGGCTTGAAGTACTTGGGCGACAGCGCATTCCGCTCCTGCGATAGCTTAACAGAAATAACCGTGCCTGAAGGCATCACATTTATGTCGGGAACATTTGCAACCTGCTACTCTTTACGCACCGTGAATTTGCCGAGTGGTTTAACCCACATGATGAACGGCGTTGTGGAAGGATGTCGTTCACTGGAAACTCTACACTTGCCTGCTAAGCTGGAGAGTATCCATGGCAGTTGGCCGAGCAGTTTGAAGACGATAACGACTGCGTTTGGCTCTGTGCGTTATGTGTCCGAAGATGGCATCTTATATGATACACAGGAAAACAGCATCGTATTTGTGAATGCGTCGATTACAGGGCATGTAACTGTTCGTGACGGCATCACAAAGATTGGCGAAGGGGCGTTCAAGAGCAGAAAAGGTTTAACGAGTGTCACGCTGCCGGAAAGCTGCACTGTCATTGATTCTTATGCTTTTGAAAACTGCACAGCACTAACGGATATCAACTTCCCGGAAAAATTAGAGTTGATTGGACGAAATGCATTCTACAATTCCGGCATTACATCGCTGAAACTTTCGCAGCCGGGGATTCACGTTGGAGGCTTTGCATTTGCATATTGCCATCAGCTGAAGTCTGTGGAAATCACATCGACGGACTTTGACTTGATGGAGTGGGCATTTGCAAGATGCGAAAATTTGGAGACAGTAATTCTGCCGCCGCAGGTTTTCCGCATGGAAGGCGGATGCTTCACGGAATGCACGTCCCTGACTACGGTCGTTTTGCCGAAGAACATTACGGACGTGCATGGTTTTAAGGGCTGCACGTCCCTGAAAACTATTGACATTCCGGACAGCGTGACGAGCATCGGCTATGAAGCATTTGCAAACTGCAAGTCGCTGGAGAGTATTCATCTACCGGATGGGGTAACGAACATTGGTGGACTTGCGTTTGCGCAGTGCTATGCGCTGAAGGAAATCAATCTTCCGGATTCGCTGACCACGATCGGAGAAGAAGCATTCCGAGGAGTTCCGATTGCTGAAGTTGTCATCCCGGCAAATGTGACCGAAATCGCGGACTGGACATTCTATTATAATGGAGAACTCCGTTCGCTGACGCTCCCCGATGGCTTGAAGAAAATTGGCGCGAATGCTTTCTGTGGAGCGTCCAAGCTCCAATCGGTGGAACTGCCGGAAAGTTTGGAGGAAATAGGGGATGCCGCGTTCCGTGAGAGCGGGCTGACCTCGATTACCATTCCAGGTAATGTGAAGCGCCTTGGCGGCGCATTCATTTACTGCAAGAATTTGGAGAAGGTCTCCATTGCCCCCGGCGTTGAAACGATTGGTGCTGACGCGTTCTTGGAATGCTCGAAGCTGACGGAAGCAACGCTCGCCAGCACTGTTACGACCATCGAGAGCAGTGCGTTCTGCGGCTGCAAGGCGCTTCAAACCATTAACGGCGGTGCGCTCATTCAGTCCATTGGCGAACATGCCTTCACGAGCTGCGAAAACATTGAGGAAATCAATATTTCGCCGAATTTGACGGAAATTTCAGACTATGCATTTGATGGCTGCAAGAAACTGAAGCGCGTTTCGCCGTCGGCAGCGCAGAAGGGCGTTTTGCTGCCGCATGTGAAGTACATCGGCAAGTGGGCATTCAACGGCTGCAAAGCGATTCCGTCCTTCTCTCTGGGCGATTCGCTGGAAACGGTCGGGGATTATGCCTTCGCGTCTACGTCTGCTACGTCCATGTATTTCCCGGATACCGTGAAGCAGATCGGCATCAACCCGATGTGGTTGAATTATGCCATTCTGTCCGTGCATTTGCCGAAATCACTGACGGAAATCCCGCAGGGGATGTTTGCGCAGGCCGCGCGGATACAGACGCTTACCATCCCGCAGGGTGTGCGCAGCATTGGCACACAGGCATTCCACGGCAATGTTGCTTTGGCAGCGCTGAAACTGCCGGATGGCTTGGAGCGCATCGGAGCAAATGCATTTGGAAACGCGATGCTGCTGCTGGAAATTCCGGCATCGGTTACGGAAATTGCGGATGATGCGTTCAGCGAAGCGGTTGTGGAATTCTACACGCCGTCGGGCAGCGCGGCGCATCAATACGCGCTGGCGCATCAGATTCCCGTGCATTTGGATGAGTCGATTCCGGCAGAATACCTCGGCACGGCTGACCAGCTGGCAGCAAAAATTGTCGCGCAGGTGATTACGGATGACATGACCGACTATCAGAAAGCAGAAGCGCTGGTAGACTGGATGCTCAGCGAAACAATGCTGTCAGACATGCTGCCGGACACATATAGCGGCAAAATGGTGCTTACTTTGCGTAAAGGTACGCGCTGGGGCTGGGCATTTGCATACAAAGCACTGCTGAACGCGGCAAATGTTACCAATGATATCTACTTCAACGCGAAGGGCATCGTTGAAGGCGCGGGGATTGGGAATCAAACCTCAGTCTTTGTTTCATATTTTGACGGCGACGCCGTGAATATGATTCAGATTGATGGGCAATGGTATTTCACGCATCCTGCCTTTGTGGAGCATTTCGGAAAGGCGAGATACTTCATGCTCAATCGAGAAACGTATCGCTTGTCGTTCGGGGATGATCCGAACGTGGAAGCCTGCGACAACTACGACCAGACCTTCCTCTATCAGGCGTACTCCAAGGATGTTGAGGCGGAGGTTGTGGCGCAGGCATCTGCGTCCTTTACAGAGGGCAAAAAGCTGGTGTATGCGGAAGTTCAGCCGATTGAGGAGCTGATGGATGCGAGTTATGCGTATGTGCTGGATTTCGCGGGGCGGCACATGGATACGCTGGACTGGCAGAACGCGCAGGGCAAATTTGAGCCGACTATCATTGGCACAAACAACGGCTACTGGCTCAGTGACGACCTGACGGGCGAGTATGCGCAAGTGACGGTGAATACGCAGACGCTCTATCCGTATGGCGCGGAAGTGCGGCTGGATGATCCGGAATACACGGCAGTGCTGTGCGACTGGAATGTGGATGGCACGCTGACGCTGACGGAAGGCACCGAAGAAGCAAACGTGGCGCTGTTCACCATAGAAAGGGGAGAAGATATAGAAAAGAAACAAACCATTACTGGCAAAAAGGTCTATCATGCGACCTTCACCCCGACCCTGAGCCAGTACATTAACACGCTGGCACCGACGGAATTTGACTTGGTGCTGGAATGTCAGCTGCCGCCCATTCGTGATGCTGCACAGCTGGTGGACAACAAGCTGACGCTGACGCTTTCGGATTCGCACATTTTCCCGGAGAATGCGCAGCTGGATTTGATTTTCTGGCCGCAAGACGGCATATCGAGTGCTCCTATAACGCACTTCTATGTGGAGGATCGTGCAGAACTTTACCCGGACGGCAAACGCGAAATTACGCTTGACCTTTCGGCGCTTCGCTGCGACCTGGGATACACGCTCTACATTGCGCAGACAGCGGACAACTATGTGGAATCGGAATACAGTTCCGTTACAAGCCGCATCGACATACCGCATACGCCTTACATTGAGACGGTACGGCCTGCAACATCGACGGAAGACGGGCGGATAAGCGACACGGTCTGCAAGATTTGCGGCACATGGCTGGACAACGGCTATGGGATTGCATCGGATCATATTTTACAGCTGCCTGCGAGTTTGAAGACCATTGAGGAAGAAGCATTTGCCGGCATGTGGCAGGTGCAGCAGGTGAATATTCCGGAGGGCGTTACTGCGATTGGAAAGCGCGCCTTTGCAGACTGTACGCTGCTGCGGCTGGTCATTATCCCGAACAGTGTGCAAACGCTGGCGGATGATGCCTTCAGCGGCTGCCATCCGGTGATTCTCTGCGACGCGGAAAATCAGCAGGTGATTGACTGGGCAAATGCACAGGGATTGATGGTCGTTTTCAAGGAAAGTAAATAATACTATTTCCAGATTCACCTGCGCCATCTGCTTGCGCCTTTTCCATTCTGGCGTCCGCTCATTCCACTTAGCGTAGCGCTGCTACGCTGCGTTCCATTCACGTTAGCCAGAATGAAAAATTCGCGGCGCATCTTGGCGCATTCTTATCTGGAAATAGTATAACACATCCCTTTGGCTGCTTCGGTGACACAACTTCTCCGAAGCAGCCCCTTTTCTTTTCAAAAAAATCTCGAAACAGGATTGACAAAATGGGCTTGATACACTATAATAGAGACAAGGTTGAGCGTTAAACCTAACGAAAAATACGCCACGAACTCGTGAAGGAGGTTTTCCCATGAGAGGGTCGAAAAAATTGGTTTCCATGCTGCTGGTGCTGTGCCTGACGCTGGGCGCGCTGCCGCTGGCGATGGCGGAAGAGGTCGTTGATGCGGACTTGACCTGCACGATTACGCTGGGCAACTGGCCCGCGGATACGGCGGCGGAGGCGGAAAAGGCGCTCTTTGAGAGCTACCGCGAAACGATGAAGAAGCAGTACCCGAACGTGACGCTGGTGCCGGATTACTACTCCTACACCCTGAGCAGCTACGTTCCAATGGCGAAGGGCGGCACGGCGCCGAGCATCTTCCAGCCGCCGTTTACCGACCCGCAGCTGCTGATCAGCCAGCATCTTGTCGGCGACGTGACCGATGCGCTGGAGCGCGCGGGCGTGCTGGATGAGTTCAGCCCGTCGTACCTCGAAATGCTGTCCGACGAGAACGGCCGCATCTACGGTCTGCCGCGCGACGGCTATGTGCTGGGTATGCACATCAATGTCGCCCTGTTCCGCGAGGCGGGGCTGGTGGACGAGGAAGGTCTGCCGATTTACCCCAAGACCTTGCAGGAAGTGGCGGAATACGGTCAGATTATCCGCGAAAAGACGGGCAAGGCGGGGCTGGTATTCCCGGCGAGCGAGACGTATGGCGGCTGGCTGTTCACCAATATCGCGTGGAATTTCGGCTGCGTGGGCGAAAACGCGCTGGAATATCAGGATGAAGACGGGCGCTGGGTGTGCAACTTCACATCCGACGAGTGCGTGGCGGCGATGGAGTACATCCGCGACCTGCGCTGGAAGTACAACATCCTCAATGCCGACGCGACCACGACTGACTGGGCGGGCGCGCATTCTCTGCTGGGCACGGGCGAAGCGGCGATGAACTTCGCGGCGGATGACTCTGTTGACCAGCCGACCTCCAACAAGGGTCTGCCGGTGGAGGACTTCGCGCTGATTCCGTTCCCGGCGGGCGACGCGGGACGCTATGCGCTGGCGGGCGGTACCTGCTACATGTTCGCGCCGAACATCACCGAGGATCAGGCGACGGCGCTGATGGCATACCTGACCGTGCTGGGCAAGATGCCATACCTGAATGACCAGATTATCGAGGGGATGCGCGCGGACTATGCTGCCAAGCGCGACCGCGGCGCCCCGGTTCTGCCCGCCATCAGCGCGTGGAACGACGAGGACTACAACGCGGCGAAGCAGGCGATTATTGACGAATACTGCAACGTGGATATGCGCCTGTACAACGACTTCTTCGATTCCATCACGCAGGGCACGATTACGCTGCGCTCGGAAGAACCCGTCTTTGCGCAGCAGCTGTATCGCGAGCTGACCGCTGTAATTCAGCGCGTTATCACCCGTGAGGGCGCGGATGTGCGCAAGGCACTGCAGAAGGCGCAGGATTCCTTCCAGGAGTATCTGGATGATGAAATCAACGATTACTAATTTCTGATTGGACAAAAGATTCCGGCAGCGGTCAGCCAATGCCGGTTTCTTTTGACCCAAAATCAAAGAAAAATCAAAGAAAAGCCCAACGGGAGCATGGAGGAACGCCTATGAGCAGAAAAAAAGCGCAAGTCGGCTTGCGCGCACGGACGGTTGACCACCTCAATGCTTGGCTGATTATGCTGCCGAGCCTCGTGCTGATGCTGTTCTTTGTCTGGGAACCGCTGTTTGAGAGCGTGGTGATGAGCCTGTACAAGACGCGCAACATCGAACTGGTGAACTTCATCGGCTTCAAAAATTACATCAGCGTCATGGGCAAAGATGACTTCCTGCAGGCGCTGACGAACACGTTCTCGTACACGTTCTGGTCGCTGCTGCTGGGCTTCTTCCTGCCGATGGTGCTGGCGCTGCTGATTGGGGAGACCGTGCGCAGCAAGAGCTTCTTCCGCACGGTGGCGTATCTGCCGAATATGCTGCCGGGCCTCGCGGTCGTCATCCTCTGGTCGGCGTTCTTCTCCGGCGAGAAGTCCGGCGTACTGAACATCCTGCTCAGCCATCTGGGCATTGCGCCGCAGACGTACCTGACGCGCTCGGAGTGGGTCATCCCCATCATCATTCTGATTGCGACGTGGAAGGGCGCGGGTGCGACGGCGCTGATTTACATGGCGGGCATGTCCAGTGTCAGCCCGGAGCTGTACGAAGCGGCGGCGATTGACGGCGCGGGCATCTGGCAGCGCATCATCCACATCATGATTCCTGCCATCAAGAAGCTCGCGGGTACGCTGCTGATTCTGCAAATCATCTCCGTGTTCCAAATTATGTATGAACCGATGGTGCTGACGAAGGGCGGCCCGGATAATGCGTCCCTGTCGCTGATGCAGCTGATGTGGCAGTACGCGTTCGGCGGCTCAATGAACTATGGCAAGGCATCTGCCGTCGCGGTGATTGTCACGCTGATTTTGCTCGTCATGACGGCGATTTACTCCTACTTCGACCGCAAAGAATCCGACTGGGATTAAGGAGGGAGAACGCATATGGCAAAAGCACAGCGCACCGGCGTCATCCGGGACTACGATATGCACTCCGCGTCTGTCCGGGTTGGGTATGGGTTCATCTTCTTCTTCTGCCTGATTATGACGGTCATCGCGGTTTTCCCGATTATCTGGGTTGTGCTGGCGGGCTTCAAGGACTTGAAGGAGTTCATGTCGTCCGCCAAGCTGCTCCCGGAGGTGTTCGATTTTTCTCTCTTCGCGAAAACATGGTCGCAGCTGGGCATTGCGCAGAACTACCTCAACTCGCTGATTTCCGTTGCGGGCAGCGTCGTCTGCGCGATTGTGTTCAACGGGCTGCTGGGCTACGGGCTGGCGATTTTGAAGCCCAAGGGCTACGGCATCGTCAAGAAGCTGGTTATGCTCTCCCTGCTTCTGCCGACGACCATCAGCATCGTGCCGCTGTTTATGAACATCCAGAAGCTGAACCTCGGCGGCTCGTTCGTCCCGCTCTGGCTGAGCTATGGCGCGAACGCGATGTACGTTATCCTGTTCGTGCAGTTCTTTGAATCGCTGCCGACTTCCATCATCGAAGCCGGGCGGATTGATGGCTGCACGCAGCTGCAAACGTTCTTCTACATCGTCCTGCCGCTGTCCAAGCCGATTTGCTCCGTGATTGCGATTTTCGCCATCAACGCCGCATGGTCGGACTTCCTCCTGCCGTATCTGGTGCTTCGCGGCAGCGCGCTGCAAACGGTGATGGTGCGCCTGTTTGTTTTCAGCACGGAACAGACCGTCAACGCCGACACGATGATGCGCTCCGTCGTTTTCTCGATGATTCCGCCCATCATCCTTTTCTTCATCTTCCAGAAGCAGCTGACCGAAAACGCCGTGTCTGTGGGCATCAAGGGGTGACATTATAAAAAACTTCGATAGTCACCCAGTAACATGGGAGGCGCCGAAGGAGTCCAGAGGGCGATCGGAAAGCCCTCTGGAAGCTGCTTAACAGCCCATTCACGGAAAAGAAGACAACCTGCAATACCGAAAAAAAGAGCTTCTACTTCTTTCTTATCAGAAGAAAGAACCGACAGGAGGACGCACAATGGCAAAAGCCGCTGACGTATATTTCCAAGTAGACCCGTGGAAGGTCATTGAGCAGGGATTCGACCCCGCCTACGCGCGCGTGAGTGAATCCATCTTTTCGCTGGGCAATGAGAGCATCGGCGTGCGCGGCTGCTTCGATGAGGGCGGTCATGTCGATAGCCTTCGCGGGGCGTATACCAATGGCATCTATGATATGGAGAAGCTGAGCCGCTCCTATAAGGGCATCATCGACAAAACACACTTCATGATTCCCTCGGCGGAATGGCTGATGACGACGATTTCTGTCGATGGCGAAACGCTCGATTTGGGGCAGTCGCAGTTTTCTGACTTCACCCGCGAACTCGACCTCCGCGCCGGCACGCTCACCCGCCGCTTCCTCTGGACGACGAAGAGCGGCAAGCAAATCCGCCTGACCTTCCTCCGATTCCTCGATATGGTGCACCGCGAACGCGCGTACCAGCGCATCACGCTCGAAGCGCTCAATTTCACGGGCAGCGCGACAGTCACGTCCGGCGTGTCCTTCGACGTCGTGCATGAAGGGCGGCAGAAGTGTTTCTGGCAGGAGACGCGCATCGACGCTACGCCGGATTGCTTGATGGCGCAGTCCCGCACGACGCTATCGAATCAGGAGGAGTTTTGCGGAGCATGGCTGACGTGGCCCGGCGAATCCACCACATTCGCCGAGGGCAAAACCGTCACCGCGACGGCGAATGTTCTGCTTGTGCCGGGGCAAGCCGTGCAAATCGACAAGCGCGTCGTCGTGCTGTTCAATGGTCAGCAGGGGGATGACCTCTGGCAGAGCGGTCTGGATGCGATGGCGCAGAGCAAAGCCGTCTCGCTCGATGACGCACAGGCGGCACAGCGCGCGTACTGGGATGCCTACTGGCACACGTCCGACATTCGCATTGAGCCGAAAGATGAAAGCATGGCGGAAGCCGTTGCAGCGGAACAGCAGGGGATTCGCTTCTGCTCCTTCCAGCTCGCGCAGACCTACAATGGCGGCAGTATGCGCCACAACATTGGCGCGAAGGGCTTGACGGGCGAGGCGTACAACGGCCATGCATTCTGGGACACGGAATCCTGCTGCCTGCCGTTCTATCTCTTCACGAACCCGGAAGCCGCGAAATCGCTCCTTCTTTTCCGCTACAACACGCTGCCGATGGCGCTGGAGCGCGCAAAAATGCTGGACTGCAAGGGCGCATGCTACCCGATTGCGACGCTTAACGGCGACGAGGCATGTCCGCTCTGGCAGCACGCCAGCCTGCAATTGCAGCCAAGCACGGCGGTGTCCTACGGCATCTGGCATTATGTCCACCTGACGGACGACAAGACGTTTTTGTACCGCTACGGCGCGGAAATGCTGCTGCAAATTGCCCGATTCCAAGCGACGCGCGTCGGCTTCAGCGAGAAAATCGGCAAATACGGCTTCTTTGGCGTGATGGGCCCGGACGAATTCCACATGATGGTCAACAACAACGCGTATACCAATTATATGGGGATGCGCGCCCTGCGCTATGCGGCGGATGTGCTGGATGCAATGCGGGCGGATGCGCCGGAAACTTACGCGGCACTGTGTGAAAAAGTCGAGCTTGCATCGGACGAACCCGTGCAGTGGCGGCACATTGCCGACAACATGTACATTCCGGAAACGCCCGACCACCTGTTTGAGCAGCACGACGGCTTTTTTGAGCTGCCGCACACGGACATCAACAGCATTCCGGTCAGCGAGTTCCCGCTCTACGACCATTGGGCGTACGACCGCATCTACCGCACGGACATGATTAAGCAGCCGGATGTGCTGATGTTCCTCTACCTCTACAATTCGTCTTTTGATACCGAGACGAAGCGTATCAACTACGATTTCTATCAGCCGCGCACGATTCACGAATCCTCTCTTTCGCCTGCGATTCACTCCATTCTGGCGGCAGAACTGGACAAGATGGACGAGGCAGTCAATTTCTTCGGCTACGCGACGCGCCTTGATTTGGACAACTATAACCGCAATACGCGCGAGGGTTTGCACATCACGAGCATCGCGATGGCATGGGCGAACATCGTCTACGGCTTCGCAGGTTTGCGCAGCGATGACACGATGCTGCGTTTCGCCCCGCGTCTGCCGGAGCGCTGGAAGCAGCTGACCTTCTCGGTCATGTACCGCGGGCGTGTGATTGCAATCAGCATGGGCGCGGACAAGACCGTGTTCCAGCTGACGCAGGGGGACAAACTGGCGGTGCAGGTGTATGGCGAGACGGTGGAATTGACGAATGAGCCAATTTCGGTGCAGCGGCAGTAAAGCTGAATACAAAACGGCGCTGGCAGGGGAAAGGCCCTGTCAGCGCTGTTTTGCGTGCAGAAAAGAATTGAAATGTCAACAGTATGTGTGCAAAACACACAGGAGAAATGCGGTGAAAACAGCGCCCGTCCTCATGTTCGAGAGCAGGGACACACATCTGCGCAGTTCGTTATGGCGCTGCGTACTCACCCACCGTCTGAATATCCGTTTGTTTGAACAGCATACAGCCGCAGTGCCCTTTGAACGTGGGAAAGCTGATGATTTTCAATTTTGTGTCAATCTCCGGGCTGTAATATACAATTTCCAGCGTTTCACCGAACAGCGCCGTGCGCTCGTAGACGCGCAGCCACTTTGCGTCCATATTGGGGAAAATGCTGCCGAACGAGTGGTTGATGAGCTGCTGCAGCGGCGTTTTTTCGATTTCAGCCAGTGCCTCGTTACCGTAGCGGAAGATCCAGTCCACAGCGGCACGCTCCTCGTTGAACACCATCTCAATGTCGGTAAACGCAAAGGGAGCGCTGTCATAGCTGGCATAGTGCCGCTGATATTCTTCCTGTGTGGTGGGCGCGTCGCTGTCAGACAGGCTCTGCGCAATCTGCCGCCGTCCGGCGCGCAGCTGTTCTTTGAGCTCTCGTTTCTTTCGACAGCTATAATACAGCGTTTCTCCGTTGACGAGTTCAATCTCCTTTCCAATGTCGTGGATTCCCTTGATAGATACCAGCGTGGCGCGGTCGGCGCGGATAAAGCCGCTGCCAAGCATACTTTCTAATTCATGGATGGTGGCATAGGTTTCGTAGGTTCTGCCATCGGAAAAATGGATGATCGACTGGCGGCCTGACAATTGAATATAAAGAATGTCCTCTGTCAGCAAGCTGATATGCTTGCGGTTGGAAATAACGGAAATATCGTTGAAGCTCATAACTCTTCCCTCCACCATTATAAAATACCATTACAGAATACCATGTTTTCAGATGCAATGCAAGATTCAACGCAAAGAAAAAACGTCATTCGCGCAGGATTGTACGATGTTCACGCAAGGTATGTTGCAATTCAAACAAAGTTATGCTACACTGAAAACACAAGAACAGAAAAGTACGGAAGGTGGGCGATGCCATCTTTCGTAGCAGTTCCCTATGGGGAAACCTGTCTGAGTAAAGGAGGAACACCTGTGAAAAAGAAACTGCTAAGCTTACTCCTTGTGCCGACCATGTTGGCTGCCACGCTGACGGTCTGCGCCAGTGCCGAGAAAAGCAGCGACACTGCCGCCGTGTTCAATGCAGAGACGAAGCCGGCAACCCAAAGCACCATGGAAGTCAATCGGCAGGTATATGACTTCCTGAACTTTGAGGATACGTCGGAGTTTGAGAATGCGGAACGAGGTTTCATCGCTGCACCGGACACACTGAATCTCCGTGGCGAGAACGGGAGAATCGTGTGGACGCAGGATGCATATGCGTTTCTTGACAAAGACGCGCCGGATACCGCCAACCCCAGCCTGTGGCGGAATACGCAGCTAAACCACATTTACGGTCTCTTTGAGGTTACTGACGGCATCTACCAGGTGCGCGGCTATGATATTTCCAATATTACCTTCGTCCGCAGCGAACACGGATGGATCATCATGGACTGCGGCAGCAGCAAATATACCGCAGCGGAAGCACTGAAACTCTTCCGCTCCGAGATGGGCGATGCGCGGATTGTCGCCATTGTCATCAGCCATGCGCATGTGGATCACTACGGCGGCATTGAAGGGCTGATTGCCCCCGAAGATGCTGCGGACAGCAGCCTGCCGCTTGACGAGCAGATTGCATCCGGAAAGACCGCAATTATTGTGCCGAAGGGCTTTACGGACGCGGTAATGAAGGAAAATGTCTTTGTGGGCACGGCAATGAAGCGGCGGGCGTTTTTCCAGTACGGCTCCATGCTTCCCTATGGCGAACAGGGACGCCTTTCGGTGGGCATTGGCCTGACCGCAGTGCAGACCGGTGTCGGCTATATCGCGCCGACCTTCGAGGTTGCGGATTCGATTTATGAAACAACCATTGATGGCGTGACCGCTATCTTCCAGCAAACACCGGGAACGGAATCTCCCGCCGAAATGAACACCTATTTCCCCGACAGCAAAGCCCTCTGGATGGCGGAAAACTGCAGCGGAACCATGCACAATCTCTACACGCTGCGCGGCGCAGAGGTGCGGGATGCGAACGGCTGGGCTCGTTATATCACCGAGGCGCAGTCGCTGTTCCCCGATGCCGAGGTTGTCTTTCAGGCACACAATTGGCCGCATTGGGGCAAGGAAACCGTCAACGAATACATGACCAACACAGCTGCCATCTATAAGTTCATTCACGATCAGACGCTCCTGTATATCAACGAAGGTTATACCTCCACGGAGATTGCCTCCATGATCCGGCTGCCGGAGGAACTTGAAAAGGTTTGGTATACCCGACAGTATTACGGTACGCTGAAGCACAATGTCAAAGCAGTCTATCAGAAATACATGGGCTGGTATGATGCAAACCCGATTCATCTGGACGAGCTGACGCCGAGCGAATATGCCCAAAAACTTGTGGAGTATCTTGGCGACACGGACAAGGTGCTTGAAATGGCACATGCCGATTATGAAAAGGGCGAATATCAGTGGGTTGCGCAGATAACGAATACGCTGGTATTTGCTGACCCGGAAAATAAGGAAGCGCGCTATCTGTGCGCAGATGCGCTGGAGCAGCTTGGCTATCAGGCAGAGTCGGGCGCATGGAGAAACGCTTATCTTGTGGCAGCCTTTGAGCTGCGGAACGGCACCGGCCTGTACCCGAAGGCAGCCCAACTTGGCGTTGGCACCACCGCCCAGGGGATGGACGCGCAGACAATGCTGGATTACATGGGCATTATCATGGATACGGAAAAGCTCCAGAATCGTTCCTTCACCATCAACCTCAAGCTGACGGATGGCGACGATTATCTGCTGAAGATCCACCATGGCGTGCTCCTGTACTATAAGGATGCGCTCTCGGATGAGGCAGACCTGACGATTTCTACCCCCCGAATCGGGATTCTTGCCATCACAAGCGGAAATCAGGAAAATATCGACAAACTCATCACCGTTGAAAAGGGCGATAAGGCGCTGTTCCAAGCGTTTTGTGACAGTATGGCCGCTTTTGACCTGTATTTCAATATCATCGAGCCGTAAGAAAAATCGTTATAGGAGGGAAAAAAGATGAAGAAAATCACGGTGATTCTGCTCTGCATGGCGATGCTGCTGTCCGGCTGCGCATGGAGTGTCAAGGCGGAGGCTGTCTCGTCGTCCGAAGATGTGTGGAAAACCATTGAAGAGGCTTACATTTACGCATTCCCGCTGGTGCTGATGGACGCGACGAGAACTTCCGCAACGAATACGGAGGAAGCCGCACCCGGCAAGGCGCCTGTTAATCAGTTCATGCACGGTGTGGCACTGGCCAACGCGCAGTTCAAAAACGTGGTGACGCCGAACGTGGACACCATCTATACACAGGTGTGGTATGACCTGAGCGAAGAGCCGATGATCTATCTGCATCCGGAAACAGACCGCTTCTGCAAGGCGCAGGTGCTTGACGCATGGACAAATACCGTTGCTGTCCTTGACCGGGCTGGAGTCTATGCAATCACGCGCTCAACTTGGAAGGGCGACCTGCCGGACAATGTGACCCGCATTGATGTTCCTACCGCTATGGCGTGGGCCATTACCAGAACGGTGCTTTCCGGAGAGGCGGATCTTCCGAATGTGTATGCCATTCAGGCGCAGATGCAGCTTTTACCGCTTTCTGTCTACCTGAGCGGAGAAGCGTATCAGCCTCCGAAGGGGATCTATCGGGAGGAAAACAGCTATGTCCCCATCAACAAGGTACTGTCGCTGGATCCTGTCACATTCTTCAACAAAGCAAACACGCTGATGGAGAACAATCCGCCGTCCGCCGCTGATGCGGAAATACTTGAAAAACTCGCGGCAGTTCACGTTGGCCCCGTCATGGAGTTTGACGCATCTGTTTTGACCGGAGATATTCAGGCAAATTGGCGGGAAATGCTGCAAGGGCTTCGGCCGAAGCTCGCGGCAGAGGGAATGAAGTTTTCAAAACAGCTGGGGCAGTGGAGCTATTTCGGCGCGCCAATCGGAGACTTTGGTACGGAATATGCCTACCGTGCGCTGGTTGCCATTGCCGGACTTGGGGCGAATACGGTGGAAATCGCACTGTACCCCAAGACGGAAAAGGATGCCGACGGGAATCCTCTGACGGGTGAAAAGTCCTACATTCTCCACCTTGAAAGCGATCCGCAGGTGCTTGACGGCGGTTTCTGGTCGATCACTGCATATGGTGACGATGATTTCCTCATCGATAATCTGCTCGACCGCTACTGCATCAACGACCGTTCGGGTTTGAAGAGAAATGACGACGGCTCTGTGGATGTGATTTTGTCGAAGGACGCGCCGGCAGACACGACCAATTGGCTTCCGGTGGGGGAAGGCGGCTTCCATCTGTTTATGCGCATCTATACGCCAGATATGGAGGCACTCAAGACGTGGACAGTGCCGACCATTACGGAAATCAACTAAGGCACTACCGCACAATTCGTTGGCAGCGCTGGCGATGCCTTTTCTGCCATCTGCTTCTTGCAGAAATCTCGATTTACCTCCAGTAAACCTTCGATTTCTGCAATCGCATCTTACAAAAAATGTATTCGTCATCGCACCAACTCATTTGTGCGGGATTGCCCTAATACTATTTCCAGATTTACCTGCGCCATCTGCTTGCGCCTTTTCCCTTCTGGCGTCCGTTCATTCCACTTAGCGTAGCGCTGCTACGCTGCGTTTCATTCACGTTAGCCGGAATGAAAAATTCGCGGCGCATCTTGGCACATTTTCATCTGGAAATAGTATAAAGGGAAAGTGAGCTTTGTGCTCCAGCCTTCCATAGACTGCAAAAAGCTGCTGAGGAGAGCAAATCCTCGGCAGCTTTTTCAGTGCGATACTATTTCCAGATTCGATTGTGCTATTTGCTTGTGTCATTCCCTTGCTGCTGCCCGTTCATTCATAGGAGTTATCAACGCCTCGGGGAACGTCATGGAACCAATGCACGCCCTGCAGCACGGTGCTGCGGCTTGTCCAGCCGTAGAAATCAAAGGTGTAGCAGGCAACGCCGCTCATGGCAAGGCTTTTTAGCGTGGTCATATCTGCTTTGTAATCGCTCTCCGCACCGTGGGCGTAGAGGACGGTGGGAAAAGGCCCGTCTCCATCCGGGAGCAACGCCTTTCCGTACAGGCTGATGCCGTTATATTCCAGACAGAGAGTCTTTGTTCGGTAGCCTGCCTTTTTGAAAACGGCAGGATCGGGAAATCCTACATAGTGGCCGACGCAGACGATTGCCGCAATTCCGAGTGTGGGACGGGAAACAATCAGCCTGCGTCACACAGGGGGAGAGAGGCACCAACGCTTCGGCTGGGGAAATCCCTTTTCCTTCAGCAGCAACGCTAATGACAACACCAGCGTACCGCCTGCGCTTTCACCCGTGAATACGACATCCTTCGGGGAAGCGCCGGTTTTCAAGCGCGCGGCATAGGCGGTCAGGCAACCCTCCAAAGGGGCAGACCACAGATTTTCCGGTGCAAGGCGGTAGTTGAAAGTCACGCAGTTATAGCCGTAGTTGGCTGTGATATACTGGCAGACTGCCCGCCGCTCCCGCACGGAAGCAACAATAAATCCGCCGCCGTGAATGTAGAAAATCGTTCCCTTTTGATTGCCACTTTGTTGAATGAACTCCGCCGACAGCCCACCCAATTCGCCAAGCCGGACGGTCACGCCCTTAGGCGGTCTTGGAGGTTTTCAGTCATTGCGTTTTCGCTCCGCTGCATAGTCGTGGGGCTGCCCCGGCTTGTCCTGCGCCATACAGCGGAACACAAGGTTCATCATGCAGGCGTATAGACTTGGCATTTTCTCCCCCCGCAAGCATTTTCCAGATGCCACGGAAGAAGTGCCCGTTCGCCATTTCCAGCATACCGGGCAGCACGCCCCCCCTTCATGCCGCCGGAAATGATCATGCTGCGAATCGGCGCTCCGGCAGAGGAAGCCATCTGCATCCGGAAATTCGGATTATCATAGTCCTTTTTGCCGCCGTACCCCTTGGCAGCGGTGGATTCCACCGCCCGAAACATGATTTTCATCCATATCCGCCAGTACATCCAGTATAAACGGGGTGGAAAGGAAGCCCGTCCCGAGCCGCCAGCGGTAATTCTTCATAGCCTGAACGAGCCGATGCTTTGCAAATGCTTCCTGCTTCTCGTCCAGTAGGCGCATATACAGCGGACGGACGAGCTTTGCCTGCCGGCTGGTATCCAGGGTGTAGGCGGGCAGCGTGACAAGCTCACGGTATGCCTTCGTGCAGCCGTCCCGGTATTTTTCAAACAGCGCCTTATCCTGCTGCTTTCCAAAATACCCAGCGATTTCCATCATATGCTCCATGATAAAAACCGTATAGGCCGTGGATTCCTCCGGATGAGGCAGGACGATATTTTTCCAATTGTCCGGGAATACATCCGCCGGTTCCGCCCACTCTCCGTAGGAATGCCCGTAATTGACAATGTACTTTTTCGCCTCGCTCTTCAGCGGCAGGTGGTGCCGCAACGGTGTGAACTGCGTACAGCGTTTTATCATGAATCTTGCATACCGTACCATGCCGTCATAATGTCGGCGAATTAAGCTGTCATCCCCGTAGAGCTTCCAAAAACGATACGGAATCAGCACGCCCGCATCCGCCCAGCCGACGCTTCCGTCCATAAAGGACATATAGAAATCCACACCGCTGTAGGGGGCGATTTGCGGCAGCTTCCCGTCTTTTTTCTGCCAGTCGTACACATCCCGCATATATTTCTGTGCAAAAGACGCATAGTCAAAAAGATATGCCGAAGTGTTGAAGAAAATCTGCGCGTCGCCCGTCCAGCCGTGGCGTTCGCGGGTCGGGCAATCTGTGGGCAGGTCGGCGTGGTTGTTCTTGGCACTCCAGACGGTGTTTTCAACAAACTTATTGAGAAGTGCGTTGGAGCTTTCAAAAAGCCCGTGCGCTCCATGTCGGAGTATACCGCAATGGCGGCGAAATCCTCCGACTGAAACGCCACATCGGTTTCTACCAGCACATACTGAAAACCGAAGATGGCAAAGGTGGTCTTGTAGTGATTTTTGCCCTCTTTGCAGGTGTAGATGACCTGATGCAGGGGCGTTGTTATCTTTTTGCTGGAGCACTGAATGTTCTTCTGGGTGAATTCACCGTTTTCGTCCAGCAGCTCGTCGAAGCGCAGCTTGATTTTCTGCCCGATATGGGCGGTTACAGTAAATTCCGCATAACCCGCGATGTTCTGCCCGAAGTCCAGCACGGTCTTGCCGGAGGGTGTGGTAATCCGCTTTGCTTTCAGCCGCTCATGCTCCGTGACCGGGACGTTGTTGGATGCAGCCGGCGTAACAGGATGGTTTGTGACCTTTGCCTTTCCCTGATAGGAGGGACATTGTTGGCATAAACCACCTCGCCGTCCTTGTTGTCGGCAAAGCGGATAGGGCCGTCGTTCGACCAATCCCAGCCTGCGTCGGTGGCGACGGTCTGCACGCTGCCGTCCGTATGCGTTAGCTCCAGCTGCGCCAGCAGCTTGGTTTCCGTGCCATACTGATTTTTCAGCCCCCACGCGCCGCAGGAGCCGCGATACCAGCCGTCGGCAAGTTGCACTGTCAGGGCGTTTTTGCCGTCCTGCAGCAGGGTGGTCACGTCATAGATCTGGTACTGTATCCGCTTGCGGTAGTCCGTAATGCCGGGGGCGCGAACGAAATCGCCCACGCGCTGCCCGCTGATGGCTGCCTCGTATAATCCGCAGGCGGTCATGTACAGCCGCGCCTTTTTTATACTGGCGGCGCGAAAAACTTTGCGGAAGCAGTCCACAGGATAGCGCTCTTTCTTATTGACCGTATAATTGCCGGTGATCCACTTGGCGCTCCATGCGCCGATGCCCGTTTCAAAGGACGCTTCGCTCCAATCGCCCACCGCGGCATCCTCATCCCAAAGGCACACTTTCCAAAGAACCTTCGTTTTCGGCGGAACGGGCGCGCCGCTCCATTTTACGCACATGGCGGCGCTTTCCACTTTGCCGCTGTCCCACAGGGTGCTGCCGATGTCATCGGCGGCAACGATTTGATAGGCGGCCTGTTTCCTGCCGCCGCTGCAATTCCAATAAAGCCGGGGGCGACGAAGTCTACGCCAACGGGGTCAAATAAATGCTCCGTTTTCAGTCGAATCGCCTGCATTCTCAGCCCTCCTTTTGCACCTGCGTCAAATCAAATTCGGAAATCAGCGTTTCAATCACGGGCCGGATATAATTCCGCATCCACAAAAGCTGCCCTTCATGGTTCAGGTGAATGCCGTCTTTGATAAATAACTCATCTGCATAGCGCTGTCCGCCCCACGTCATCGCCGATGCGTCCACGAACCAGAGGTAGTCCGTTTTTTCGCAGAGCGCCGCCAGCACCCTGTTGATTTCCTCGGTGAGCTCCCGGTATTCGCTGCGGCCGGGCAGAAGAAGACCGCTCATGACCACCAGCTTTGCGACCGGGAGTTGTTTATGAATCTCGGCAAACATTTGCTTTTTATAGTCCATGCAGGCGGCGACCTTTTCCGCGGCTGTTCCCTTCAGGGAGACATAGTCATTCGACCCTGTCTGGAAGAACACAATGGCGGGATGTCTCACTTTTCCTCCCTTGCCTTGATTTCCGTCTGCTTTTTCTCTTCACCGGAGGAGATCATGAACCTGCAATATCGGATGATTCTGGACTACACGGCGCGGGTGGAGCGGCTGCATCTGGGCAAGCATCCCACGGAGCTCACCGTGGATGTGGCGAACTACATCCAGCACCATATGTCAGAACTGATCACGGCAGAGAAAATCGCAGAAGAGTTGTTCCTCAGCCGCCCATATCTCTCCCGAAAATTCAAGGAAGAGACGGGCGAAAGCCTGACGGACTTCATCCTGAAAGAAAAAACGGAGGAAGCCAAACGCCTCCTCCGCTATTCGGATAAATCCCTGACCGCTATCGGTTCTTATCTCGGCTTTTCCTCCACCAGTCATTTTTCGAGGGTGTTCAAAACCTACGTCGGCAGCACACCCAGCGAATATCGGGAAAAGCACCAGTGACTGTTTCAGCACAACGGTGAGCAATGCAAGAATACCATTTAGTCGAAACTGAACCCGCCGCCCTTGGTCATGATGATAGGAGTGTATTCGATTCGCAAGATGTTGCCCTCACTAAGTGTGACGATTCCTTCTGTATTATCCCAATCAAGAATGGTCTCCTTGCCCTTATTGAACGTATTGCTTGCCTCCTGGGAATCTTGGAAGACGCGCACACGCGAGGTGGTGGTTCCGCTGAAATAAATCTTGTATGTTCCGGCAGGTATTTCTTCACCAATGGTATAGTTTCCCTTCGGAATAGTGGTTCCAGCTGGAGCCGTATAACCGTTGCCGCGTTCAGACACATTTCCAACCCGAGCAACTTCTGCGCCGTTATATCGGAGGCTCAGGTATTCACCGGGATAAAGGCTGATCCGCGTTTCACCATCACCCATGAAGTCCCCCTCCACTCTGGGCATGTCACCAAGCCATAGCCGATCAATATCGTATTTGTACATGGATTCACTTTCGTAGACGTAGTAATCGGTTCTCGAAACATCACTGTCTCCATTCTGGACGAACTTGAAGCTGTAGACACCTGCAGGCAGACTTTCGCCAATCTTATACTGACCGGCACCCAGCACAATCTTTTCTCCGCCGGGGCGACTTGCGATTTCGTCTGCTAAATCGGAGCTAATCTCAAGCAGTTCTTCGAGAGAATAACCTGAAAAATCAATCGTGCCCACAGCCATGGCGGTTGTGAAGCCGGCTAATAGAACCAGAATGGAGAGAACCAAAGCCATCATTTTTTTCATCGGATATGTCCTCCTTGTTTTAGTTGATTTTCATAGTACGCCAGAAATGGACGGCGGCGGTTTTGCCGCATTCACTGCATACCAGTGCATTGAAGAAGCCTCCTGTGTCGCGCCGTTCATAATCCGGCAGATAAACACTGGAGCTGACCGTGGACTTCCTCATGCAATAGGGGGAAAGATATGTGTACACAAGAATTCCCTGCTGTACATCCTGCTGATGACCTTGTATGTCATATTTTCCATGAGCCGGTTACACCACCTCGCCAGCAGCAACGATGTAACCACGCTCCTGCAAGTAATCTACCAGCTTTTCGTAGCCCCATTTTCCAAGCCGAAAAACACCATGGGCCGCGATTACAACGGTCAGCAGCTGACCTGCGCCAACAAGCCATCCTGTACGGTACACAGTGACGATTCCTTCCAGTTCGCTGCCGTTGCCCACCTGCTTCAAAAAATGGGCCATCTGCGCTCCACTCATTTCTGATCCCTCCTGCTTAGTGTTCTGAGTGATGATTTCCATCGCTCGAACATAGCATATCATCCATGCCAGAAAAAATGGATTTATTGGTGCAGACGTGTATAGAAGCAAAAGGAAGGCCCTGTTAAGGAAGCCTTCCAGTTGGTTGTTTTGCTTGTTCAGGCGTTGGTCTATATTGCTCTTCTCATGTGGCCCCCCACAGAAGGCGGACATCAATGACGTCGAAGAATAATACGAGAAACTTCCTGCATCTTGTAACACGCCCCCTTTCTCCTGCGTCATAAGCTCATGCTTCTCAACACCAGTCAATGCTGCTGGTATCTTTCTGCTTCAGCCTTCTCCCGGATGCTCTTCGGGCAGAGCGGCAATTTCCACTCATACGGCGAATCGGATACTCTTTTCTCTGCTTCTCCAAAAGTTTCTTCAGCCTTGATGTATTCCCCGTTCATTGCATAGATTCTACCAAGGAACAGGGTAGCGTCAAATCGGGTTTCTCTGTATCTTTTGACATTTTCAAGTTCATCGCACATAGCGATTGCCTGGGACACCGTGTCGATGGCATCTTGGAATCGTCCAAGTTCAATATAGGTTATCGCTGCCTCATCCAGCATATGGTCTATCAGAGATAGCATAGAATCCTTTGTGGCGGACGCATTATCAGTCGCCCGCCGAAGGTGCGCCAAAGCGGTCTCCTCGTCTCCAACCTTTGCAAAAAACATGGCGGCAACACAGTCGAAATGATAATGCTCATAGCCGTATGGGTATGGATGAAGCAACTGAGCAGATTCCTCAAGCATCTGGCAGCAGAGTTTCATTTTGCTTCCCGTTTCAAGCAAGGTCTGCGTTTTATTCAGCAAAACAGCTGCAAGCTGCTTTTTAGCGTCCGGATGCCTGGAAGCACGGGCTTGTTTGATCGCCGCGTCTTCATGTTTCAAGCATTTGCTGTTCTTATCGCGTCCGTACTGATTATTGAGGATAACCGCGCTCGCTCTGTGATAAAATGACATGTAGTAATGGCTGGGATTTTTTTTGAGGTACGCTTTCATCTCTTTGAGAACAGCGTGCGCATCGTCATAGCATTCCAGTCGGCCCAGTGTGAAAGCGCATGTCTCATATAGACGCAGCACGCATCGGGGATTAAGGCCGGCAGGGTTTTCAAGAAGCCGGAGCATTTTCCCCGCCACCGTATCATCTGCATCTACCGGAGCATCCATCAGCATTCTAAATGTCAGCAGCTGGCTTGCGGGCGTGACTGGTTTTGCGAAAGCCAGTAGCTGCTCCGCAACGCTGAGAAGCTCGTAAAGCTGACCATAATCAGCTGGAAACTGCTTATCCAAGTCCGGTTGATTCTCCAGTGGATTGATCTTGTGGTGTAGCCGTTTCATTGCCTCGTCAAGCGCCCGACGGGTCGCGTCATCCCATGGCCATGCGCTGATATATTTCCGCATCATGGGGTGGAATACAATCCGCTGAGAGGCGACTTTCAGCCAGCCGCAATCTTCCAGCCGGGTGATCATTTCAAGGTTTGGCAAGGCTGTAAGTTCGCGCAGCAAAGAGGCTTTGATACCAGGCTGATCGAAAATGGACAGGATTTTCAGCAGATGCTTTTCGGCATCAGAGAACTGGTCGATCTCAACCAGACGATCAAGGATAATGTGCAAAGGAGCCAGAAATGTATCCTGATCATGAATATAATCAATCCGCTCTCCGGGGAGTCTTTGGAAGCCTGCTTCTTCCACCATCTGAGCGGCTTCATGCAGAGTGAGATAACTTCGGGCAATCTGCCGCGCCAGCAGTTCCATGGTCAGCGTATGTCCATAAACCGTATTTGCAATGGTGATAAAATCCTTCACATCAGTTTTTTCGGTTATTTTCACATGCGCATATCGCTGGAAAAGCAGCGCCAGCGGCTCTGGCGGCAATTCTTCAACGCGCAGAGCCGGGAAAAGCCCATCGGCTAATATGGGACGGGAAATAAGCAGAACATCCCATCCGACGCCTTGCAGCATCTGCAGATCTTTCAGATGCTCTTTGCAGACATTATCTATAATCACAAGCACATGCTGACTTGAGGCTATTTCGGTTAGCGCACGCAGCTTTCTTGGCAGGTAGTCTTCCAGCGATTCATCGCTCATCTTCTGGATTGTATTTACATGGACGAGATTATCATCACAAATCGCCTGCGTTGTGTTTCCGCTCGCATAAAGCCAGAGAACAGCGCCATATTCTACACGATGCTCCGCGAGATAGGCTCTCGTGAGCGTGCTTTTTCCAATGCCACCCATGCCATACAGATTGAAAATGTGATGTTCCGGCGTGTGCAAAAGCTGATTCAGAGATGCCAACGCTTCTTCTCGTCCGGTAAAAAACACAGGGGATGATATAGAAGATGACAAAAGCCATGGCTTTGTTTCGTCTGACAACTGCAAAACGATCTGCAGCTGCTTGATTGCCTGATCCGCGTTCTGATACCGGTCGGCATAATAGCTGGCCAGCGTTTTATGGAAGAACGTTGTGAGTGCGGAAAACACACGATCCTGGAACTTCTTTGCGGCATAAGTCATCTGCGCATAATCGTAAACAGCCGCAGAATCGCAATCGAAGGCAGAGGGCGTCTTGTGCCACAAGGCATAGAACAACACGGCACCCAAGCTGTAAATATCAGAGTGTTTTCCAAGCTGCCGAAGTTTTCCGGTCTGCTGCTCCAGTGAGGCATAGCCTTTGGTATAGGAGATGCGCAGCTCGCTGGGGTTATTATTCTGGATGGCTTTCTCAAATTCCTCTGTGGAGATTATGGAATCGAAATCAAAAAGCTGCACCAGATCCAGAGAACCCTCCAGCGTCAGGATGTTATCCGGCTTCAGATCCAGGTACAGGTACCCGGCGTTATGAATGTGCCGCAGCGCTTTTGCTGCTCCGATAAGCAGGGATACGCAGTCGTGCAGCGTATCGCCCTGATGCTCCGTGAATGTACGCCCATTCATGTAGACTGAAACGATATAGACCGTACCGTTTGCCTCATAAATGTCGGACGTGTTTGCAATGACATTTGCCAGTCCCTCCAGAGAGAAAAGTGCGTTATTCTTCTGATAAGCGGCAATCAGACGTTTTTTCGCGACATCAAAAGCCTTGCCATCATCGGCAGAGGGATGCAATGTGCCATCCTCATCCCGGGTCATTTTCAGCGCATACGGATAGCATTCCTTGATACGCACCAGTTTATAATTTCCCAGATTGTCGGTATAGGAAGCGTCATACACAATGCATGAGCAGCCCCGTGCAAGTTCACGACTAATGGTGTATTCGGTATAGCCTGTTTTCGTACTGAGTTTCAGCACAGTGCCTGGGGTCAGCACAATTCTGCCGTTCACGATTCTTCCTCTTTTTCAGTTGCTCACATTCATCATATCTCAGACGCTTACAAGGTTGGATTTACTGGTGCTTTTCCAGCACGCCGGTAAGCAGTTCATTCCAGATGTAACGAAAAACGTACAAAGGCTCTTCGCACTTTGCGGCATAAAAGAAAATCCAATCATAGGGATTGCCAACGTAGAGTTCCGGGTAACCAGAATTGATCAGGTGCTGATTCATGCTGGTAATGCAGCGGTCAGCATCGCCGGAGCCGGCTTCATAATTGCCTTTGCTGAGGGCTTTTCTGACCCAGTAGGTGTAAAAGGTCAGCAGTACCAGCCATTTCCGCACCCGCTCATAAGAAACAATCTCGCCGCGAAGGATAAGTTCAATGCCCTGCCTGTCAGGGAAGGAGTCCTGTGCATTGTCATGAAGCCTTTCCAGAATCGGTTTGATTGAACGGTCTGTGGCAAGCCGTTTGACTTCCTTCTTGTCCAACTGGAGAATGGCCAAGTAGGCGTCATACGATCTGACGCCGGAGGCATTCGAGCGAAGTTTACTCTTTTCACCGGTAGCGGCATCATCATGGATGGACGGCAGCGATTTTCGTTCTTGTATCAACAAACCGTCTGGGCCGGAAACCTCTTCCCACAGGCGGCGAATGGTCTCATAGGCTGTCACGTTGCTGCCTGCGAATTTGTCGATGTTGTCGTTAAGCCAATGGATGAGATCGTCTTTGTCTTGCAGATTGTTCAGTTCTGCGATGATGGAGCCGGTATAAACGATATCTCCGTTAGCTTTTTCTTTCCCAGCTAGAGGAACACTGCTCTGAATATCCATCGCGTCAGTCCAGGTCAGGCCATTGTTCAGGCAAAAGTAATATATGGCTTCCGGCATCTGATGGCAATTGAAACTGCGCTCGCGGGTAAAAATGCGGCGGAAGAACTCATCCGTTTCACCACCGTCCAAGCCGAAGGCAAAGCAGATTTGAAAAACTGTGTCCCGCTTGATGGGCTGCTGCAGAGTAAACCATTCCCGTACTTCCCTCGGCGCATCCATGTCGGCCTTCGCAAACGCGGCGCGGATGAAGGCAACCTTGGCATCAATGTCAGAAGTATCCCCCTGATAGCCGTGTTCCGAAATGAACTCAGTTATAGCGGCAGAGAAAGGCCGAAAGAGCCGCACCACTTGGAGCAGCTCTTCCATGAAGTTATCATCTTCCCAGAAAATTGTTCCCAGAGGTTTCTGAAGAACAGAGGTATATGCAGGCATGGTTTATCTCCTCAATCTTTTGACCATCCGTATTGGCTTTTTTCAATGCCCGCTGGACATCGCCAAGGTCAGACAATCATTTTCCAATTCGGTCATCCATTTGTCACTGCCCAATCTGGAGGACAACATCATATACTGGCTGAACCTGTTCGGGAGTTGCCAGCGTAATTAGGATAACCACAAGCATAATCCTCAAACAGAAGCTCAGTTCCAGTCAAAGGGATGCCCGTTGATAAATTCGATCACTTTATCAATCGCGCAGGTGTTCCCGTGAGCCAGCGAGTTTCGCAAATCATGAAGAAGTTCAATGCGGGAACGGGACTGCTCATCTGGGATGTAAAGCAAGTAGTGATAGGCGTCAGCATCTCGCCTAAGCTTTGTCATGCGATATATCGTCCCAAGCTCTGCGTTATCCGGATCAGAGACGGTTTCGCCGAACTGGTAAATATACTGTGGTCGTCCAGTCCGGAAATCATGGTACTTTTCGCCCAAGGCCTCCTGCACCTGTTTTCTATACCTCTTAATAAAGGAAACTCTCTCGATTTCAAGCAACGGGAAGAGCACTTGCAGCTGCGCCTTCCAGATTTGTGCATCAATAGCAGATATGCTTTCTTTGCGAACCAGGCTGAGGATATGCAGGCTGCTGCTTTCAGCACGGCGCAGATAGGCTCCGTCTGCGGCAATTTTCCGCATGCCGATAATCGGCTCTTCGGCTGTGAAATCGCATGTATCCATGAATGCCTGAGAAGTTTCAGCATCCGTGTTGCACAGCAATGCGCACATAACAGCGGCGTACTGCTGCCAAATTGCCGAATAAGTGCCTTTCTCTCGATTGAGATAAATGCTGTTAAACAGGGTCAGGTCATAACGCTTGATGGTATCGCCATAACGAATTACAGCGAGATTGCGGCGCTCGTTTTCTTTGTCTGTCCACCGAGCCTCCAGAACAAACCTGCCGTCGGAATCTTTCACCGGAACATAGTCCCTGCAAAACTGGAGCCAGCGCTTTTCCTGAGAGGCATTCATTCCCTTAATCCAGAGAACCCTGTTATCAAGCACCTGCTTGTCGAGGATGTACTTCTGTAGCTTTTCTCGTCCACGATAACCGGCGGCGATCTCAGGAAGCGCATACCTTTCCATAAGGTAGCGTCCGATATCGGCAATATCCGGACATTCATCTTCTACATCGATGAACTCTACATAGAAGGACTCCATGTCCGGCATCTGATGCATGCCCGTCTCAATGCTGGCGCGCATCTCATCACGCCAGGGGAGATCATCCGGCACGACGAGGCAGACGCTGCTTTTATTGTGCAAGGCGCGGGAGACAGCGTCACAAAGGTTCCGTGGCCCGGTGATAGATGTCCACCAGAATTCAGACCACTCAGGCATTGTTCGCAGCCTCCTCATTGTAAGTTTTAATGTCATGGTCCAAGATCTCAAGGCTTGTCCCGATAACATCGATGAAAGAGCGCCGGCGGAGCAAATAACGGTTTTCTTCAGCTGTGGGACGGCTAAGGATTCCCATTTCCTCCATTTCATCAAGTAGAGCCACAATCTCCCGCTCCGAAAGTGATTCAAGGCAATGGATATTGTACATGTCCTTTACTTCACAGATCGAAGCAACATCAAAGCCGCTGCTGATTACGGAGTAATTGTTGCTGTACAGATGATAGAGAACGGTAATGCAACGAGCCAGCATATAATACCGGTCGTCCATCTCAAGCGTCCACCGGAGGCGATCCTTGATATTCCGATTTAGGTCTCTGGAATTCATGATGGACGCAAGCTGATCATCATGAAGATCAAACGGCGGGTTCCCTCTCACGGCGTCATAATACTGGGTATAATGCGTAACGAGGGTCTGAACCAGCGTGTATCCGAAGAACTGGATGATGCCAGGATAGTAGTTGGTGTTTGTCAGGATTGTATCCACATGGGACTCATTAGAAACGCGGAAACCAAGGTAGCGCAGTGGCCTCACCAGAAGCCTCTGGGCATCTGCCGCAGTAAGCGGTTTCACGCAAAGCGGTTCGCCGAGCTGACCGAAGAGACCGTTATTACGGGTCGCATTCTTTGCGCGGCATACATTATGAAGGCCAGCAAGCACAAACTTAAACCGACGATTGCTTCCACGTTGAAGCTCAATGAGAGGAAGAATTTCATTATAGCTTGAGGCACTGATGGAATCGAGGAAATCATCTGTTTCGTCGAGCAGGAGCCGCAGGATTGCAATCCGATCATTATCGAGCAGACGGCGAATCTGGGAACAGAAGTCTCGGATGGTAGCGCAACGATTCAGCTTGAAACCATTTTTCTCGAAGACGTCGTTACAAGCCGAAACGAGGATATCCAGAAAATCTTGCTCACCACGATGCCCTTTGAAGTCTGCTTTGATGGCGAACTCTCTGCGGGCAGGGTTATGATCAAGGTGCATTGCGCGTTCCAGCAAAGCCGTTTTACCAAGCTGACGACCGCCGTATACGATGGATGCGCCTGCCATATCCCGGATGGAAGCGAGTTCACTTACGCGGCCAAAGAACATTTCATCAGCCGTAGATCCGGAGCCGTTGGTAAAAGGCTGATAAATTGTATACGGCAGTGTGCATTGCAGCATTGCCGGGAGACGTTCGTTACTGGATTGCATAGCAAGGTACAACGCCAGCACCCGGTCGATAACGAGGAAGGACGCCTGACCGACATTTTTCTGGGTAAAGACGTATTTTGCCATTGCCCGGCGATCCGCGGTAGAAAGGTCAGCGTCAAGAAGCACAATGAACGTACTTGTGATGCCCAGCTTGCAAGCATCATCAATAAGTTGGGTCGCGGTCCTTTTTCCAAACAGACATACGACTTCAATCTGTGATTTCATCTGTGTGCCGAAGATGGAAATGGGGTGGCGATAATCTGCCAGATTCTGTTCTGTTTTGTGCACTGTAAGCGTGCAGCAGACCTCGTTGCCTCGCGTCGACTTGGCGCAGCACTCGACATGAAAGCCGAGAAGCTTAAAGTACTCCTGAATGTTCTGAGCATTGACGGACTGCTTGCCAACCGGCCACTTTTCAATGAATCGCCGGGCGTCTTCGATATGACGGGTTGTCCACCCCTCCGGCGTATTTTTTTTCATATACTGCACGGCCCATCGAGGCATCGGGTCTTGCTTATTCCTCTCGCAGAAGCCATACAGGCGGGGAAATTCATCATCAGATATAAATCTCAGAAAATGTTCTATGGCGTCATTACTTGTTTCAAAAGGCAAGTCCCTTTCCCCATTGCGGAATCGATGAATGTAATCTTCCGCAACCGCATAGTTTTGCTCCTGAGAAATCAGACGCTCGGCTTCGGCGATGAGTGGGCTTTCTTCATCGGCACGGAGCATTGCTTTTGCCTGATCAAGCTGGGCTCGGACGTCATGCATGCTCTGCTGTGCAGTTTCACGGATCTGCGCCCTCAGAGCATTCAAAAAACCTCTCCAACAGCCAAATGCTCTGTGGTCGTAGAAAAATTTCTGGAAATCAGACGCTTCTGGGTTGGCGAGCATGGCAAGTCGCTCACGATCATTCTCACTGATGCGATTATAGGCGTAAGAAATCTCCAGCTTTTCCCGGAAGTTTCTCGCCTGCAGGTCTGCGCTGTTAATTGCATCGCGCAGACCGTCACTGGTGAGCACATACTCTTTGGGATCGGCACCAATGAGGCGACCGATTGCTTCCATCTGACCAAAGTTATCATACAAAACGGAATCCGGGCTGGCCTCAAGGATTCGGTCGTATACGATTTTCAGGTCATACTCCGTGCAGGCGATATGCTGCAGCATCATTCTCCAGGGTTCTGCAAACTCAATCGCATTCAGATCATCGTTGAGGATAAGTTCACCGTGATCAATAACCAGCATCCCGCTTCTGAGCAAAGTGGTAAAGTCAACACCGCTGCCTTGGTTTTGAAGCTTTGCCCGAATCAGTTCGAGGGAGGCTTTCATAATTCCATAAGCGGCAGAATAAGGTGCAATATTGATTTCGGAAAGAGAATCCTCAATAATATACAGAACTTCACTCCGAATGGCGCGAAGCTTTTCTATATCCGGCTCTGATTCTGTGTTGGTTTCATCAAGCCAATCCCGGAGAAGATTCAGGCGCTCTTCGAAAGCGTGGAGAAGGTGCTTCCGCGCATCGTACTTGATTCCCATGCGGCGGCTGGAATACTTCTGCGCAGCCACACTCCACTGGCTGTCCAGCAGTCTCTCCAGCGTTGAGATATCAATATCATCATCTTTGCAGTATTTGTCCAGTTCGGCTTTGACCAGTTCCCTCATGCTGATGTCATTGTCTGTAACAATCTGCAGAGCAGTGTGCAGATCGGTCTGTGATCCAAAACATAAATCAATCAGTTCAGGAACACCGTGAATCATGACTTTGACCGTTGGCGGCTTCAAAAGTTCTATGGCCTGTGAACGGGTGGAATTCATGTGTTCCTGCCGTATCTTTGAGTCGCCCAATGCGGCAAGATTGGCAGGCGAAAATGCTGTGGGAACAAGTTTTACCCCTTCCATCGCCTTGTGATAAAGCGGCTTCAAGACATCGAGACCGGGAAACTGGGATTCATATTCTGTGAATGCGTTATTGTACAGTGCGGCGAATGTATGGTCATGCGCATGCGCGGGGAACAGCATGCCGTAAATGTACGCGCACAGCTTTGTGACGGGGGTGAATTCCGTTCCGTCGGCAAATATGCCTGACAGCGCGACCCCTGTGTTGGCGCCTGCCTCACGAAAAAACGGAATAGCAGCATGAAGTTGAAGGTAAATGTTCCGGCACAGCGGGAAGGCATCATTTGATGAAAGCACTTTTGCAAAAACAACTGCTTCCACAAGCTGGTCATGGCAATTACGGACATCATGAGACCGGACGCCCTCGTTCAAAAGCTGATGAATCAGAACTGCCATATTCTCATCGCTCGGTATGTTTCCGTTGGAAGCTGCGCTTAAAAGCCGTCCCGCAATTTCCGCGGAAGACAGATTTGCAAATTCATCAATGGTGACTTCAGGCTCAACTCCCGTTTCTTCAGACAGGTCGTCAAGCCATAGGCCCTCGACAGGTTCAGCCGCGGGGATGGCAAGTTGCTTGACAGGAGCTATTGGTTCTATAGGGGCAGCAGCGGTTTCAGAATCAGTTGCTTCTGCCTGCGATACTTCTGGATGGGAAAACGACTCGCTTGCAGCATTTACATTGGAATCGACTGTTTCAGGAAGGTCATGATTTTCTTCTTCAACGTGTGTGATGGCAATCCAATTTCCTTCTGACCAATGGAACAGACCGTTTGCGGTCAGGCAATAGTGAAGCTGATCTCCCACTTCATCCATGCCGGGCAGGTCGCCCGCGCAACAGAAAACGCCTTCATTTTCAGCGGGAACAGATGATCCAAAATCGTCAGAATCGACAATATGAAGCGGAAGGAGGCTGCCATCATCCATTGTCAGATTCATAAGGAAATAGCACTTTTCACGATTCCAGGCGCTTGTCTCGAGTTTCTTGGCAATCTCTTCATCGGCATCCAACATTTCAATGACTTTGAAATACTGATCCACCATTGCCATATGATGTGCAAACAGCTCCAACGGCATATCCTGTTTGCCAGTGAAATAGATTTGCCCGATACTTTTCAGGTGATAAATCCGTTTAAGGGTGGAGGATAAGCCGGATTTTTGCAGGCAATTGCCCATCAGTTCTGTGAAGCAAAGGATGTTCCTGCCGGCATATTCATATGTGCAAAGCAGACCTTTCCTCTCTAAGAAAGCAAACGATTCGATGCACTGCTCCCTTGTCACCGGTCTCGGAAGTTGAGCAAGCGCTTCAAAGGCGCATTTTTCATCCATAAGCCCGGTAAAAACCAGCTTATTGAGCAGGAAGTGGAAAACATCACCCGTCCGGCTGATCATCTCTCGAAGCTTTTGCTCTGAGGGCAGTTTTGTCTGCTTGATGGGATTAATCGGATGGATATATTCTTCATCCTCTGCGGTTTCATCTGACGCTTCTGACATCTCCGACAGAGCGGATTCTTCAGATTCTTGTGCGTCGGAAGCATACCTTACTGCAAACTCTTCGGGGGTCAGCGTTTCAATCTCAATATCTTCCGGAGTTTCCGAAGCGGGACTTTCGACCTGTGGTTCTTGGGCTGCTGCCGTAGTATCAGGGAATTCAGAAATCTCGGAGGCGCTTACGGGTTCGGCTTCAGCAACGGACTCATTGCAGGGGGTATCAGATACAGGTGCCTTGTCTACATTCACTTCACGAATATAGTATTTTTTCTCGTGCAGTCCTTTGACAATTCGGGGGCTGAAAGCAGAACTATCCAAAAGCTGATCATACAGTTCTTCGTCGGAACTGAGATCCGCCTTTACGCCAGCCAGAAACAGCTGGAATGCCGAAACATCCGGAGACGGAGCATGCATTTCCGCTGAATTCATGCAGGCAAGAATATTCTTGGCATCCCGAATGTACACTTCAATGGCATCCATGTACTTTTTCTCATCTGAATACACACGGATGAATTCATCAAGCACAGCACGCACTGCCTTTTTCCGGCTGACAACGCTATTCTTCCATACTTCCTCATATTCACATACAGGGAGCTCGCCTTCGGGCAACTCCTCTGTAAGAACATGATCTGGTAACGTCCTGCGAATATCGTCGTATGCTGTGCGCAAAGACGACAGCGTGGACGTTATCTTCTGGCACAGTGAAGGGGCAGGCGCGAATCCATCCCGCATCTGGCTTATACCTTTTTCCAGTAATGCCTGTGCCTCTGTACTCAGTTGTTCGAACTGATCAAACAGCTTTCTCATGGGTGTTCCTCCAATCTTGTGTTCATAGTTGCTATTACGGGTGGCATCTCAGCTGTTGTTCACTGAAGTTTGAACTTGCAAGCTTGAATTCCATCTGTAGTCACGATTACCAAAGCATCGATATTCCATTCAGTCACTGGTTTATAGTTCGCTCCAAGCGCTCCTAACTGAATGTTGAAGGATCAATTCCCTTTACTCCCTCTACTATAGGCTCATCCAATCCGATAAAAGGAAGCCCCAAAGGATAAGGAAATTTCCTCGTGGTGGTAGAATGAAGATGAGAAAACCACTCAATGTCCCGCCGCGAGAGGAGATGTTTCCTGAGTACATTGTAAAGCAATCAGAAGAAATTTGCAAGAGCCTGAAGCAGTTACGGTTCAGAAAAATTGCGCTGCTCCAAGCGGTCGGTGAACAAAACCGTTGTGCGTTGAGCGTTTGCAACAACATCCTGATATTGGTTGTCCAGTTCAGACAGCTTGGCAATATAGTTTGCTGCGTTTTCCTGATAGACAGGCGCGTTGGCAGCATCCGCTCACACAGCGCATCGGCGATGGTCTGCGTCAGCGTTTCCGCGTTGCGCAGAGAAAGCCAGACATGCTCGTCATATTCGGTTTCTTCCTCGTCCTCATGCTCCGTCAGATGCTCGCAGATTTCCTCACCCGTCAGATCGGCAGGGAAGAACGTGGGCCAGGAATTTTCCGGGTCGATAATCGCATAAAGCTCTCGTTGCTCATTTTCAGATGGAAATGCGCTGCGGCAGCCGGTTCAATCATATGGTCATTGAACACGATATACGCCGGTGCGTCGGAATTCTTGTCCACAGCTTCGAAGCGGTACATGGCGGCTTTGGTGCCGGTAGACCAGTTCTGAATGTAAAGGCCGACGTAATTGTAATCGGAATCAACCTTTTTGCCGTCTGTATACACAAACCGCAAATTGCAAGTGCAAGTTGGACACCTTCAGGTAGAAAGAGGTTCTAAAATCAACCCAATTGGGGTTTACGCAGCCGTTCAGGCTGCGTAAACGGTATCCAGGAAAGCCTCAAACAGTTCCTCCGGCGTGCAGTATCCCAGATTCCTGCGAGGGAGACCGTTGAGCGCATCTGCGGCCCGGAGAATCTCCTCATCTGAGAAGTTCTCAATGGAGACTCCTTTGGGGACATATCGACGGAGCATACCGTTTTGCCGCTCGTTCTGTGCCCGTTCCCAGGATGTGTAAGGGTGGGCAAAGTAAACCTTCGTTCCGAACTGTTCTGTTTGGGCAAAATCCGCAAACTCTGGTCCGTTGTCCACAGTAATTGTCTTGAATATTTGGCTGAAGAACGACTCTCCGAAGTCCTCACGGAGCTTTTGCATCGCTGCATTGAGCGCCTCGCTGGTCTTTCCGGGGATGCGAATTGCAAGGTAGTGCTGTGTTTTCTTTTCCAGCAATGTCAGAATAACCGCCTCCTTGCCTTTGCGTTTTCCCACCACTGTATCACTTTCCCAGTGGCCAACCTCCAGCCGGGAAGATGTAATTTCGGGTCGCTCATCTATGGTTGCTCCGTATGCTTTTTTGCGCTTAGCGGTGCTTTTGCAACACTTTTTCCGTTTCAAAGCCTCGGAAAGCTCCAGCAGCTGCAATACCAGATTGCTTGCCCATATTTCATTGTACAAGGTCTTGGTGCTGACCATTTCCGTAGGCAGAAACAGCTCATGCTTGCGTGCATAGCCCACACAGGCATCCAACGACCATTTCTCCTGACGCACCTTGTTTACGACCCACTGAACAAAGGCGCTGCATTTACATATGCGCTGTGGCTTGTGGCTGTTTGCTCTGTGCGTTTGATATACAAGCATTCCGCGTTTTGCGGAGTAGACGGGAGTACGGCCTCTCCGGCTGGTTCTGGGCCGCATGCCGCGCTTCAATTCGTTAGAAACGGTGGTGGGTGAACAGTTCAAATATCTGGCAATAGCTCGATTAGACTGTACCAGCTTCCTCATCGCCTCAATTGTGCCCCGATCTTCTCTGGTCAAATGTTTTCCGGGCTTGCGTTCCGCTTTATTTGTGCTATACTGGGTGTGATCCATAGTGATTGCCTCCGGTGAATGGTGTTGGGGAACTTCATTCTACCATACGGGAAGTCACTATGGATTTCTTTTTTTTCAGGTGTCCAACTTCATTTTACAACCGACCGTCTAAAAACGCGGATGTAAACGCTGCAAAAGTGTGATAGAATCATATCGTCGAAAGATACAGAGAATCTCCCGCGCACGGCGCAATGTCATTTAGTTAACCCACCCACCTCCTATGCGAGTAGAAAAATCGCAT
>ERZ791905.474-NODE-474-length-39944-cov-9.339116_pt1 | contig 39944 bp, 22 predicted proteins | sample MGYA00510147_ERZ791905 | MGnify/ENA primary metagenome ERZ791905 (study PRJEB30046, sample SAMN00792084) | human gut metagenome | study: EMG produced TPA metagenomics assembly of the A metagenome-wide association study of gut microbiota in type 2...
CAATGGCGCATGCGGCGGTGGACGGCGACTTTGACACGGCGCGGCACCTCGCGTACAAATACGCGCGGCTCATTTCCCTGCTCTTCGCCGAGACCAACCCCGCGCCGCTGAAATACGCGATGGAGCTGCTCGGTCTTTCGCGTGGCGAGCTCCGCCTGCCGCTTGCCGAAATCGGCGACGGACTGAAAACGGCGCTGCGCGAAGAGCTCACCGCCCTCGGCATGCTGTAACGCCAACGCAAAAGCCGTATTGCCGAAAGGCAATGCGGCTTTTGCACGCTTTTTATGAAATCTTGCCGTTGACAGTCGCCCGAAATACGGATATAATAGATATTGTATCTTATTTTGCGCTTTCTTTGAAGAAAGGAAACCTGAAAACATGGAAAAACTTGCGATTCTCGACTGTGGCGGTCAGTACACAAAAGTCATTGACCGCAAGGTTCGCGAGCTCGGCGTTTACTCGGACATTTTCCCGATGGGCGTCAGCGCGGACAAGCTGCGCGGCTACGATGCGATGATCCTCAGCGGCGGTCCCTCCAGCGTATGGGAGAGCGGCGCGCCCGCCTACGATCCCGCCATCTTTGAGCTCGGCATCCCGACGCTCGGCATCTGCTACGGCATGCAGCTCATCAACGAGCATTTCGGCGGCATCGTCCTGCCCGAGGTCAAGACCGAGTACGGTCCGACCGAGATCGACATCATCGCCCCCTGCCCACTCACCGACGGCATGGACAAGAAGCAGACCGTTCTGATGAGCCACGGCGACGCGGTCAAGAAGCATGCGGACGGCTTTGTCACCTTTGCCGTCACCGGCGACGTCGTTGCCGGCATCTACAACGCCGAGAAGAAGATCATCGGCGTGCAGTTCCACCCTGAGGTCGACCTCTCGGAGCACGGCGTGGAAATGCTGGAAAACTTCCTGCGCAAGGTCTGCGGGCTGAAGGAGACCTACGCGCTGGAGGATCGCATTGAGACCTCGGTGCGCATGATCCGCGAAAAGGTCGGAAACGAAAAGGTCATTGTCCTCGTTTCGGGCGGCGTGGACAGCGCCGTCACCGCCGCACTGCTCGTGCGTGCACTCCCGCCGGAGAATGTCTATGCCATCCACATCGACCACGGCATGATGCGCAAGAACGAGAGCGATCTCATCTGCGAGAATCTGAAAAAGCTCGGACTTGTGCATATGAAGCGCGTCAACGCCGAGAACGAATTCTTCAACGGCGCCGTGGACGACGGCACGGGCAAGGTCATCGGACCGCTCTCCGCCACCGTCGACCCCGAGAAGAAGCGCAAAATCATCGGCTCAATGTTCGTCAAGGTCACCGCAAAGGCGGCTGAGGAGCTGGGCATCGACTTCGACAACACCTTCTTAGCGCAGGGCACGCTCCGCCCCGACCTGATCGAGAGCGGCAACCCCGATGTCAGCGGCTACGCCAACAAGATCAAGACGCATCACAACGATGTCGACATCATCCGCAAGTTCCGCGAAAAGGGCAAGATCATCGAGACCAACTGGGACTGGCACAAGGATGAAGTCCGCCAGGTCGCGCGCATGCTCGGGCTGGATGAAGAGATCGCCTCGCGCCAGCCGTTCCCCGGTCCGGGACTCGGCGTCCGCATCCTCTGCAACGACTCCACCGTCGCCATCACGACCGAGCAGCGCAAAAAGCTCGCCGACTTTCTCGCCGACTACGAGGGCGGCAAATACGTCGGCAAGATCGCGCCGATCCGCAGCGTCGGCGTCCAGGGCGACAACCGCTCCTACAAAAGCCTGGTCGTCCTCGGCGGCGGTCTGCCGACCGACTGGGACGCCCTCTTCGAGGTCGCCCGCGCAATCCCGAACAACCTTTCGTTCATCAACCGCGTCGCGTACCGCGTTGATTCGAGAGAGCCGGTCACCACGCTGACCTGCACGCCGATGCACATCTGCCATGAGACCGCGGAGGTCCTCCGCGAGGCGGACGCCATTGTCACCGGCACGGTCATGAACAAAAAGATCGCGCAGTGCTTCGCCGTGCTGCTGCCCGTCTCGACCGACGAGACCTCGGCAAGACCCTATTCGATCGTCATTCGCGCCGTCGTCACCAGCGACTATATGACCGCCCGTGCCGCCGTCCCCGGCGTGCACTTCCCCGTCGAGGCGCTCGAATCCGCCGCAAAGCAGATCAAACAAAAGCTCGGCGATAAGGTCGATATGGTCCTCTACGATGTCACCGGCAAACCCCCGGCAACCATCGAGTGGGAATAATCTCAGAGGTCGAAAAAGCCCAGTAATCACCGGACTTTTTAAGGATTAGAGCCTTTCGTGGCAACGAAACGGCAACAAAATTTCATTATTCAAAGAAAAAGAGCTAACTGATTTTGATTAAGTCAGTTAGCTCTTTTTCTATCCAAAATATTCGTCGTATTCTTCGTCTGTGAGGTACTCAACAAAAGTATCTTTTTGAAGGCTGTGGAATATCACGCGGAAATCATCTTGAATGTCGTTATAAAGGTCAAATATTTCATCGAAACAGCCTTTTACCTTTTGGAGTTCTACAGCTAACGTATCCAAGTTTGTTCTTCGCATCCTGTGAACTGCTCCAACTCTGTATGAATTAAATAATTCTGCCTTTTCAATAAATTCCTGTTTCTTCAAGAAGCTGACGGACGATTTAAGTTCACTAATATAATATCCGAACATTTTATCTTTTGGTAATTTGAACTCAATTTCAGCAGGATAAACAGAAAGTTGGATATAGAAATAGCAGTCCTCCAAAATGTGCATGCACATCGCCTCAAGAATCTGATGATACATTAGCGTTGCTGCAAGCATTCCCTCGAAAGTGTTTAATCCAAAACTGTTGTCTGCCAGTTCATTTAATAATTCTAAGTTTTCTGGCATCTGGATTGAGGGCCAATCATCAGAATTCATTATACGGCTTAAAATCTTATCCATATCGACTCACTCGTTTTCCTTCAAAGCATCCACCAACATATCACTGAGTGCCTGAGACGGGACCTTGACCCAATGCTGCGTGGTATCAAATTCAGGGTAATGATACCGCCAACGGTCATATTCCTCCTGCGTGATCTCACCCGCTTTCAGCATAGCGGCAGCTTGACGCCAGGCGCAGAGCATTTCGTGCAGACGTGCAGCGTCCTTGCTTTTGCGAACATCGACTTTTATGCAGACTTCTCCATCTGCCTCGTCGATCTTCATTCCGTATCTGTCCTCCAGGGTAAATAGCGTGTGCATCAGGCCGATATAGGAGTCTATATCCGGTACAGCCAATGCCTGCGGAGAAACATCCAAGGCATTGGCGAGAGAAGCCGTCAGATCAGCTTTTGGAGTTCTTGCTCCTGTTTCATACTGAGCCAAACGCACATCGGCAGATTTCTCCGGAAATCCCAACAACTGTCCAAGATATTTCTGTGTCATACCACGCATATTGCGGAAAAAATGGATTCTCTCACCAATCGCCATAACAGTCATCTCCTGTATGTATCTTATGATATGTACAGTATAGCAGAAATGTTTAGGATAGTCAATATGAAACTAAATAATTTTGCTTAATATTCTTTCCGTAAACAACTTGACATTAACAGAAATGCTTAGTATAATGATGGTGAAGCTAAGCTATTTTGCTTAGTTGGCTGAATATGGCATGATAATACTCGCTCGGGCAAATCGGAGGCGACAAGAAAGTATCCGACACGAAATAAGAATTATTATGCTAGGAATCAAAAATCACAAGGAGGCGATGCACAAAGCAGAATGAACACAACCGAATAGCAGCGGCAGGCCAGTAAAACACAGGAGGTACACTTATTGAACGAGAACAGCTTTATGAAAGTCAATGATGTGGCAAAGGAGCTGGGCATATCTGTCTCCCACGCCTACAAGATCATGCAGCAGCTAAACAAGGAGCTGAAAGAAAAAGGGTATATGACCATCGCAGGAAGAGTCAACCGCAAATACTTTATGGAAAAGTTCTGCTACGGTGGAATAGAAAGGAAGTAATCCTATGGCAGTTTACAAAGAAGAAAAGACCGGTACTTGGCGAGTGATCTACCGCTATACCGACTGGACAGGCGAAAAGAAGCAGACGCAGAAGCGAGGGTTCCAGACCAAACGAGAGGCTCAGGCATGGGAGCGTGAACAGCTCCGCAAGGCAACCTCCGATCTGGATATGACCTTCAAGAGCTTCGTGGAGCAGTACACGGCAGATATGCAGACCCGTATCAAGGAAAACACCTGGGCGACTAAGGAGCATATCATCCGTTCCAAACTGCTGCCATACTTTGGGAAGCTTAAGATGTGTAATATCACCGCCCAGCAGATCATCACATGGCAGAACGACCTTTTGAACTACAAGGACGAAAAAGGCAAGCCGTACTCCCCAGTATATCTCAAAACCGTCCACAATCAGCTCAGCGCCATCTTCAACCATGCGGTAAAGTTCTATAACCTCCGGGAGAATCCCTGCAAGAAAGCCGGCAGCATGGGAAAGAAGAAAAACCGTGAAATGTTGTTCTGGACGAAAGAGGAATATCTGAAATTTGCCGAAGTTATGATGGACAAGCCCCAGTTCTACTATGCATTTGAAATGCTCTACTGGTGCGGCATCCGTGAGGGTGAGCTGTTGGCACTCACTCCGGCAGACTTCGATTTCAAGAAAGGAACGGTGAGCATCAATAAGTCCTATCAGCGTTTGAACGGTCAGGATGTTATTACCACTCCCAAAACCGAAAAGAGCAACCGTGTCATTACCATGCCACAGTTCCTCATTGAGGAAATTCAGGATTATTTGAAACAACTCTATGATACCGGCGAAAACGACAGAATGTTTCTTGTGACCAAAAGTGGTCTGCACAGGGAGATGGACAGAGGGGCAGAAGCCGCAGGGGTCAAGCGTATCAGAATCCACGATATTCGTCATAGCCATGTTTCTCACTTGATAGACATGGGCTTCTCCGCTACGGCTATTGCTGACCGTGTGGGGCATGAGAGCATCGACATCACCTATAACTACGCTCACCTGTTTCCGTCCAAGCAGACGGAAATGGCAGATAAATTGAATATGGAAAGGAGAGCATGATTATGTCAGCAAAGAACATGGACAATCACAACCGATGGAGAAACAGGACGGTGGCGTTCCGAGTGTCGGACGAGGAAAACGCACAGATCGATCTTGCGGTGAAACTCACGGGGCTGACCAAACAGGACTATATTACCCGCAGACTTCTCTGCAAGGATGTGGTGGTACAGGGCAATCCGAGAGTATTCAAGGCACTCAGAGATCAGCTCAGCGCTGTACTGGATGAGCTTCGGCGCATTGAAGCCGGCGAGGGCGTGAATGACGAGCTGCTGGACAGCATCAATCTGATTGCAGACATCATGGATGGAATGAAGGAGGAATATGCCTATGGGAATTGACGCAAAAGAAAAGACTGCCCTCAGCTCATCTGTTGGCGCAGATGAAAGGCAGTCATTTCAAACAAAGTCTGATAGTAGTATATCCACTTCCAACACAGAAATCAATTACCCGGACGAAAATTCTTCGGAAAATCTGGAAGAAATTTACCGAAAGATGCAGCGCATGGCAAGTCCGTACTATCTGCATACGGTTTCCATGACCGAGCTGTATCAGACCACCTACAAGAGCAGACCGCCGATCATCGACGGTTTGCTCTACGCCGGGGCATATATCCTCGCTGGTGCGCCGAAGATTGGCAAGTCCTTTCTGGTAGCGCAGATCGCCTATCATGTCAGCACCGGAGAAAAGCTGTGGGAGTATGAAGTCCATCAAGGCACGGTGCTTTACCTCGCCTTAGAGGACGATTACCAGCGTATTCAAAGCCGTATGTTTATGATGTACGGTGTCGAGGACAGCGACAAACTTCACTTTGCTACAGCGGCAAATAAGATTAGAAATGGACTGGATGAACAGCTTGAATTTTTCGTGCGAGAGCATCCCGATACCAAGCTCATCGTTATTGACACCATGCAGAAAATCCGTGAAGTCGGCGGCGAAGCCTACAGCTACGCCAGCGATTATGAAATCATTGGCAGGCTCAAACAGTTTGCGGACAAGTACGGTATCTGCGTCCTGATCGTCCACCACACGAGAAAACAGCCTGCCGGTGATAGCTTTGAAATGATCTCCGGTACAACAGGCTTGCTTGGCTGTGCCGATGGCTCTCTGCTGATGCAGAAGAAAAAGCGAACAGCATTGGAAGCAACCATTGATGTGGTGGGTCGTGATCAGCAAGACCAGATCCTCTATCTGAGCAAAGATCCTGCCACACAGATATGGAGTCTGGAAAGAACGGAAACGGAGCTGCACCGGGATCCGCCTGACAAGGTACTGGAAGCCGTTGCAGGGCTCGTTTCGGAAGAGCATAGGGAGTGGACGGGTTCTCCTTCAGAGCTTGCAGAAGTGGTCAATACTGGCATGGCAGCAAATGCCTTGACCAAGTATCTGAATGTCAAATGCGGCAGGCTTGCAGAGGACTACGGTGTGAAATATGAGAACAAAGCCAAACATTCCGGACGCAGGGTTACGCTGACCTACAATGTCGATGGCACAGAACTGAATTAAACCGAGTGCGACGGTCGCAACGGTGAAAATGATACCACAAAAACCACCGTCGCTATCGTCGCTATCGTTGCGGACAATGTGGCAAGTTCCCAAATTGGGAACTTGCCAGAAAGGAAATGAAGCGAATGAAAAATGTACAGATACCCTATGAGCTGTTCGTTGATCTTGTGCTGTACCACCTGAACGGCGAGGACGATTTCGACGAGGACATCCGGCGAGGATTAGAGCAAAAATTGGATGCCATGTTGAACAGACAACTCTATTCGCAGTACAAGACAGCACCCACCGGGGAGCAGCGAGAACAGGCAAAGCAGGAATACCTTGACCGACGTGGAGTGCCGCAGAGCTATCGCTGGACTACTTCTCCTTGGGAGCTATGACAGGAGCGTGCCACGCTCCTGTGGATGGCAGACAAAGCAGCACATTAGCTGACACAGGCCCCAGCGCATCCTACGTCCCCATCGAAAAATCCGCAGATTTTGAGATGGATGGCAGAGTAGATTTTCACAATCTGCTCTGACTGTGGGCGGCGGCATTGGAGCAAATTCAGTTGCGGAAAGGCTGACGGTCACGCCGAATTTTGAGGATGTGGGTGCCACCCACAAGCCGAAAAAGGCGGCAAGGCATCCGTAGATGCCGCATACCCCCTCGGAGAGCCCACGATACTTTGTAGCCGCAGGATGAAAGTATCATAGTGGGTTATTACACTTCCGCAGAAGTGTTCCCCCAAAACGCTACCCCGTACCACCAACCAAAATTACAGGAGGAAATGCCTATGGCAAGAGGCGACGGTATTCACCGTACCAGCGCGAGAAATATGAGAATGACAACGGATAAAGTTGCCAACGCTCAAGGTCATAATGAGCGTGAAAAAGAGAGCTATGTCAACCAGGACATTGTGCCGGAACGGCAAGGTATGAATGTCCATTTCAAAACACCTACCGCCGACTACACGGGTATGTTCGATCAGATGGTGGCAGACGGAACAATCTCCACCCGTGGCCTGAAAGCCGATGCAGAGAAATTCGGTGAACTGATCTTCGATGTCAATTCCGCTTACTTCTATAACAACGGCAGCTATGACTTTGCAAAACAATTCTACGCCGAAGCCTACAAAAGTGCAATCGAAATTGTAGGCGGCGAACAGTATATTTTGTCAGCGGTCATGCACGCCGATGAACGCAATCGGGCAATGTCAGAAGCGTTAGGACAGGATGTGTACCACTACCATCTTCATGTGGTCTATATCCCCGTTGTGGAGAAAGAAATCCGCTGGTCGAAACGATGCAAGGATGAATCACTCCGTGGCACCGTTAAGGAGCGTATCATGCAAGTCAGCATGAGCAAGAAGTGGGATTCCAAGCCGGCACTTGACGAGAATGGGCAGGAGCTTCGCTCCAAGTCCGGCAAGCCTGTTCTGAAAAAATCCTATTCTGTGTTGCAGGATGACTTTTTCAATCACATGAGAGCTGCCGGATATACCGATATCGAGCGTGGCGAGCGTGGTAGCTCTGAGGAACATCTGACGGTCACACAGTTCAAGGTCGAGCGAGAGCAGGAACGCCTTGCAGACCTCACCGAGCAGACACAGCAGAAAGAAGCAGAAGCGGCGGCTCTGGATAAGAAAATTGAAAAGACCAGACAGAAGAAAGTCGACATTGAAAGTATTGACAAAATCGAAGCCAGACCCGTCATGCTCTCGCCGTCAAGGGTGTCGCTTGAAAAAAACGAGTATGAAACGCTGGCTGCCGCTGCAAAGAAATATTACACACAGGAAAATCAGGAAGGCAAGCTGAAAAAGCTCTTGAAGGATGCCAAGAAAACCATTGCCGATCTGAAGATGAAAATCGAATTGCTGGTAACGGAACTCTCTGCAGTCAAGGCAGAACTGGCACAATATAAGTCCATCCGTGGTAAGCTCCGCACAGCGGATTTGGAGCAGGAAAATGACCGGCTCCGTAGCAGACTTCGCACCTATGAGGATGTGATTTCCCGCAACAATTTGTGGTCTTATTTCTCTCGGCACAGAGAGAAAACGCCCACAAGGGACGATGTCCGTTGATTCCCGTGTAGAGCTGGAAAAAATGTAAATTTTCAAATGGGAGCGTCCAAATCGTACAGCGCATCATTTGGGCGCTTCCCATCCAAAAATCAGTCCACTTTTGCAGGTGATGAGCTGAGAAAAAATTGCGAAATACAGGAGGTTTTATGAAAACAGGTCTTACCAAGAAGCAGAAAGCAACCAATGTCTATTTCAACGAGGCAGACAGCATGGTCGAGGTCTGTACCTACAACACCGCACTCAAAAACAGGCTCACCGAGTACGCTGGGAAATATCCCTCTGAGTGTCGGTTGATTGACGATGATGGAAACGGCTGTTTGACCTTTGAGGTCAGTAAGGGACGCTTCGGCTTCAAGCTGACCGCCCCGTACACAGAAGAACGCCGGAAGGCTGCAAGCGATCTGGCGAAGAAAAATACTGAAAGGTTAAGGAGGCAAGCATAATGAATATTCTATCCTGCGCGTTCAATATGGATACCGCCTGTGTGGAGCTTCGGCTGACAGATGGCACGCTGATCTCTATCGACTGCACCGCCGTAGAGAATGAGGTTGCTGACAATATGTATCAGCGATCCGAGCTGGACTATCTGATCTACAATGACCCGGTGGCGTATGCCGAACTGATACTGAACGGAGATCCCGAAACCTACTTGAAAACCGTAACAGAGTACAAACCTTTGGATGACTGACCAACACGCCGCCCGTGGGAGAAATCCTGCGGGCGGTATTCCTCATTCTATCGGACGTTATACTCACTATCTCATGAGAATATCTTGAAAAGCAGTGTGCCATATGCTATAATATCTAAGAATCCGACAGTGAATGGAGAATGGCCATGTCCGTAAGTTATGATAAACTTTGGAAACTGCTTATAGATAAGAAAATGAACCGTACCGAGTTGAAGGATGCAGCGGGAATTAGCTTCAATGTTTTAGCTAAACTGGGCAGGAATGAATTTGTTTCGATGGAAAGTCTTCAAAAAATATGTCAGACCTTATCCTGCAATATTGGCGAGATAATGGATTTCATCGAAGAAGATACTGTTGAGCATCAAGGGAATTAAGCAAACATTAGGAGAGATTGATTTATGCAGCAGCCTTTGACTTGTGTTGAAATATGTGCTGGTGCTGGTGGACAGGCTTTGGGTCTTGCAATGGCTGGTTTTGTCCATGTAGCACTTGTAGAGTATGAAAAAGATTATTGTAAAATTTTGAAGCAGAACCGCCCCGAATGGAATGTTATTTGTGCCAATGTCCATGATTTTGATGGCCGTCCATATAAAGGCGTAGATTTGTTGGCTGGCGGGGTTCCTTGCCCTCCATTCTCAGTTGCAGGCAAGCAGCTTGGAAAGGAAGACGATCGAGATCTTTTCCCTGAGGCAATCCGCCTGATTAAGGAAATTCAACCGAGAGCCGTTATGCTTGAGAATGTACGAGGATTTCTTGATTCCGGTTTTGATGAATATAGAGATCATATTTTTACATCCATTCAAAAGCTGGGATATGTAACGTATATTAAACTGCTGAACGCTTCTGATTATGGTGTTCCACAACTTCGCCCCAGAGTTGTTATTATCGGTATACGCAAAGATCAACTTGGCGCTTTTGCTTATCCAGATGAAAGGCCTGACAGTGCTCCATCCGTTGGCGAAACGCTTTATGACTTGATGGCTCAGAATGGCTGGAACGGCGCAAAGCAATGGGCAACAAACGCCAACCGAATTGCTCCTACATTGGTAGGTGGCTCAAAAAAGCACGGTGGTCCTGATCTTGGCCCCACAAGGGCCCGAAATGCTTGGGCTGAACTTGGAGTAGATGGCCGGGGAATTGCAAATGAAGCTCCTGCCCCTGATTTTGAGGGAATGCCCCGTTTAACCAGCCGGATGATGGCACGGATTCAGGGATTTCCCGATACCTGGACGTTTGGAAACCGAAAAACAGTTGCCTGCCGGATGATTGGAAATGCTTTTCCTCCCCCGGTTGCTCAAGCAGTCGGAGAAAAAATAAAGGAGTGTCTTGAACATGGATGCATTGATAGCAAATGCGAGATTTCATTTTCACAAGCAGTTGTTTGAAACCAATACCTTGACTTTGACCTCAGCTGGCGTTACATCCAATGCAGATACCAGCAGCCGCGGTTCAAAGGCGATTGCTCGCAGAATTGTTGATATTCTTGTGGAGGAACAGCATCATGCCGTTTCGACCGTCGATAAAATCTCTGGGCAGACACTTGGCAAGCAATTTGAAACGCTAACAATGGAGTTCCTCCGGGAGACTTTTCCTCAACTGCAAAATCTGCGTCCTGGAAAATGGACAATTCTCCAGCTTGGCAACAATAACAAGCTGAAAACCAGCGATTTTGCTCAGTATGAGCACCTCGCTTACCTGAACGCGCTTACTACACAAAATGCGCAGTTGGCCGCTGCGCTCGGAAACGATTATCTTGTTGCGCCTGATGTTGTGGTTTACCGGGATTTGTATGAAGATGCCGAAATCAATGTAAGTCAGTGCATAGTCGATGATGATATCGGCAAAATGGCCGATATTCGGAAATCCAATGGAGGCAAACCAATCCTTCATGCAAGTGTTTCTGCAAAGTATACCATGCGCAGCGATCGGGCGCAGAACAGCCGGACAGAAGCATTGAACCTGATCCGTAATCGCAAAGGACACCTGCCTCACATTGTTGTGGTAACAGCAGAACCTATGCCGAACCGGCTGGCCTCTCTTGCCCTCGGAACTGGCGATATAGACTGCGTATATCATTTTGCGCTCTATGAGCTGATCCGGGCGGTTAAGGAAGTCGGCTCTGAAGACGCAGTTGAAACATTGGAAACCTTGGTTCAGGGCAAGCGCCTCAAAGACATCTCGGACTTGCCGTTGGATTTGTCTGTGTAATGGCTGATACAATTTCTCCCGGAAGGAGAAGCGAAATAATGTCCCACATCAAAAGCAAGGACACCAGTATCGAGCTTTTGGTGCGGCGCAAATTGTTCTCGATGGGATACCGTTACCGTGTGAATTACAAGGCGCTCCCTGGAAAACCTGACATTGTGTTCACAAAGAAAAAGGTGGCCATTTTTATTCACGGGTGCTATTGGCATGGGCATGATTGCGGAAGCCGCTACGCACATTCCAGCCAGTCTAACAAGATGTACTGGGGCACAAAAATTGAGCGGACAAAGCAACGAGATGAAAAGCACATTCAGGCGCTTGAGGCTGACGGGTGGACAGTCGTAGTGCTTTGGGAGTGCCAGATTAGGCAAAGCTTTGATCAAACAGTGGAGTTTATTGTAAAAACACTGAGTGAATAGAAATGTTACGCTGAGAAGCAGATAGATTCCAAAATTATTGCTAAATGGAGCAGAATGCAGGAAAGCTTTAGGGGAGGAAAAAGCGAAAAATGTACGACCTATCCTCAAAATTCAACACATTCTACAGTTCTAATGTTGTTCTATCGCAAGCTGTTCAAGCTGAACTGTATGATAAGAAGGATTTGAATATTCAACGCCTTAAGGACGGATTAAAAGAATATAACGAAGAGAACGGCACTTCGTATTCAGTGGTAGAAACTTGTGTTCAGGGAAGTGTAGCAATGTCTACAGTCGTTCAAAATGAAGACAGTGACTATGACATAGATGTTGCTGTTGTTTTTAGCAAAGCCGCTCTTGGTAATAAGGGTGCTCAAGCTACCAGAAACATGGTGGCAAATGCTCTTCGGAGAAAAACGAAGCAATTTAGTGCAGAGCCAGAAGTTAAAACCAGCTGCGTTCGGATAAAATACGCGGACGGTTATCACATCGATTTTGCTGTTTATAGGCGGTATTATGATACCGAGAATAATTGTTGGATTTATGAACATACAGGGGCTGATTGGACAGAACGCGAACTTAAGGGCCTAACCGAATGGTTTAAAACACAGAACGATGCTTCCGGCGGAAAACTTAGAAAAGTAGTCCGCCTCTCCAAAATGTTCTGTAAATCCCGAGATACATGGAAGAATATGCCGAGTGGATTGCTTCAGACTGTCCTATGTGATGAAAAATTACAATATTCCTATGATCGTATCGACGAGCTGTTCTATTATACGATGAAAGAGATCGTGGACCGACTTGAAACAGATACATCTGTTGTTGCTCCCGTAGATAACAGTAGAGTCTTAACACCAAGGCAAAGCGACACGCAGAAAATGACTAACTGGAGGAACCGGCTTAAAAGTAAACTGGAAGATTTGGATGTTTTGTTTAAGGATGACTGCACAAAGCAAGATGCACTTCAAGCATGGTACGGTTTCTTCAACCATGATTTTTGGAATGAGCAGGTAGCCGAGTCGTCTAATTATTCTCAATCGCCAACGCAAATTTTTAAGTCTGTGTGTTCCTTTGCCGACACAGAGCAATTTATTGAGGACTTGTACCCGGTCAATCTTTGCTATAGTTGTAGAATATCTTGCCACGTCAGTGGAAACGGTTGGAGGCCTAAGCCATTATCTGAATTTCTAACAATGCTACGGCATTACTTACCGCACAATTTTGAAATTCGTTGTGTGATGGAATACACAAATTGTCCGCAGCCATACAAGATTTTATGGAAAGTTAAAAATGTGGGGCCCGAAGCCGAAAGACGGAATCAGCTCAGAGGACAAATTGTTGAAAAGGGGAAGGGCATAGTTGAACACAGTAGATTTTTCGGCAACCACTATATAGAATGTTTTATTATTAAGAATGGAATATGTGTTGCGAAAACAAGGGTTGATATTCCGATTGGTAGGTGATAACTTCATGAAAATTGGAAAGTTAATTGGACTTGTTTTTGTATCTGCTATTTCCATCACGATTATATTCCTTTTTGAAATAAAGAATTGGCCTGCTGGAAGTAGCCTCTCAGGTATCGTACTTGGTTTCTCTCTTCCGGGACTCTGGCACTCGATTCAAGATCTTCTGGACACGACAAATTGGAAGGTATCTCAGAGGAGATTGAAACGTGGTGGTTTTATCACAGATGACACCATCATCCGTATTTCATTCGCCTACCTCTATCGGATCAAGATAAGCGACAAATATCTCCTGGTTAAAAATGAACGTGGAACCGGGAAGTATCAGCCGGTGGGTGGCGTTTATAAACTAAAAGGAAATGAAAAAATTGAACTGAAAAATCGTTTCCTTGTAAAAGATGACAATAAGGTGTCGATTGACGAGTCCTCTCGTGATGATTATCGGCTTCGAATGGAGAACCAGTACCTACGAAAATTCGTTAAACGGTTCAACAAGAAAGCAGAACGGGAGCGAGTTGATGACTTAAGTCGAGAGTTCGAGGAAGAACTTGTAAAAACAGGTATTGTCAACTGGAAACAGATTACATACCGTTTTTGCGGTAGACATATGACAGAACTGAAATTCGGAGAGCACTTTCAAATTTATGAACTTCTTCTTGCTGATGTGGTTGAATTGATACCCACTCCTGAGCAAGAGCAGGATTTACAGAGGTTGATGGCACAACAGTCCGATATGTATCGTTTTGCCACAGCTGAGGAAATCATCTCGCTCGGAATTAATACGGCAACTGGCAATCTTGAGGAATCTATCGGTGACCACACTAAGAAAACTATTCAGGAGAACGAGAGGCAACTGATGAAAATTCCTGGTGTTGGTAAAGAGTATACCGTACAACTCAATGATTGATCGGTAGGATCTTGTATCTATTATAGCTCAATCATGGCAACACATTGGCAACAAAAAATCAGATAGCCCATGCCGTCTGAATAATGAAAGTAATCCAAGTAATCTGAACTAAATCCCATAAGCAAAACTGTTTAAGATTTCTTTTTCAGGAGCGAGTGGGAGTAATACCCGAAAGGCTGAAAAGCCTTGAAAATGCTGGACTTTTGCGCCCGGGAATTGCCCCGTGACAACAAAATGACAACATTATTTGAATTATCATAAGAATAAGCAAAGAGCTATCAGATTTTTTGAAAGTCTGATAGCTCTTTTTTCTTACCCAATTTATGTTAATAATGCAAATGTTTTATACTGCTCATAAAGTTGATTGATATTCAAGTTTGCGATTTCAACGAGCGAATAATGCTGTTGTAGATGTTTAACAAACTCACAACCTAAATAATAGCCGACATCGCTGTGGCTTTTATAATTACACCAATCCCCGAAGAAATCTTGCGTGCTTATATTGTTGTCAATGCGGTTTAGATATTCCTGTTTAATTTCCAATTTATTGTCTGTACACCAAGTAAGCCAATCGTTCTTATTTTGATGGTAATAATTATTGTTTTGGCATAAAATCTGCTCACATACCATTGCAATTCCTTCCTGATACAGTTGAACCAATGATTCTTCACCTTTCGATTGAGTTTTCGGATGCAAAACTCCATAGGTTTTATGCCATATGTGACCAATTTCGTGAAAGATTAAAGCTTGCATATCTGCTTCATTTTGCCAATCTAACTCAATGATTTTTTCTATTCCAAGCAAAATAGTATTTCTTCCATCAAGTGCTGTTGCCCAACCTGCACCGTTACATAATCCTAAATAAAGAATAATATCCAAGTCGATATCATTTTTAAAAAGTTTATTTATGTTGCTGTTAAGCCGATTTGTTACAGAAATAAAAGAAGTGTTTGTGCGAAGCGCCGCCTCCTTATTCAATAATACATTGTTAACTACAGGAAATATCACTTTATTAAAATCATACTCTTTTGCATCCTGTTCGCACTTTTTGCTTAATTCACAAGAAAACTCTTTTGTATATTTTCTCCAAGAATCCAGATTAAACATGTTGTTAATGAAACAATTCTGTATTTTATCAAATGTATTAATTATTCTCATAAACTCAATCCACCAAAATAAAAACAGTCCAATTTATATTTCTTGATTTATATTTCTTTAAGACGATTTTTAAAAGCTTCTGTCATAACATCACTGAATTCTTGTGACGGGACTTTAACATAACCGGAATTTTCATCATATTTCGGGTAGTTGCAAAATGGCTTTAGGGGTTCGTTGATTGTTGCGTTGGCAGATCCACTGCGATGGTAGTACCCTTCTCCGAACTTTTCTCTACCCAAACAGAGCCGCCGTGGAGGTTGGCAATCTCCCAAACCAGGGAGAGTCCAAGCCCCACGCCACCGTACTCGCGGCTGCGGGATTTGTCTACACGGAAGAAGGGCTGAAAGATGCTCCGCTGAAATTCATCCGGGATGCCGCAGCCGGTGTCGGAAACACGAATCAGGAGCTTTTCCGGCTCCTGTGTGACAGAAATCCGCACCGAGCCTCCCGGACGGTTGTATTTAACGGCGTTCTCCGTCAGATTAAAGAGCAGACGGTAGATGAGCGCGTCGCTGCCGGTCATAACGCCGTCGCCCTCCACCTCCAGCGAAATGCCGTCTTCCTCTGCCAGCGGCGCCAGGTCCGTGAAAATCTCCTCAATCATGGGCGCGAGCTGGATTTGCTCGTTCCGCGCCACCTGCTGCAGATTACTCATTTCCAGCAGGGTTTTTGTCATTTGGGTCAGCCGCTCCGTCTGTTCCTGCAGCAGCGAGAGGAATTCCGCTGTTTCCGGCAGCACATCGGGATGCTCCGCGAAAAACAGTTCCAGCTGCGCCTGCATCAGAGCCAGCGGGGTGCGAAGCTCATGAGCGGCGTTGCCGGTGAACTGCCGCTGGGCGGCAAAGGCGGTATTCAGCCGCTCCAGCATTTGGTTAAAGGAGCGGCTGAGCTGCTTAAACTCCGGAAGCACATCTTCATTGATCTTCATATCCGCCAAATTGTTCATCTGCACCATTTCCACCTGAGAAGCAAAGCTGCGCAGGGGCTTGAGGGCACGTCCGCTGACAAAGTAGGCAAGAATGCCGCTGAGCAGCGTTACCGCAGCCGTGATGTACCAGTTGGTGGTGCGGAAGCGCCCCTGCGCCCCATCGACGACGATGGTCAACTCCTCGTTGGACGCTATGAGCTGCGGGTCAAAGCTCGCCGCTCCATCCTCATTCAGGATCACCGTGCCTCCGCCCTGTAAGCTGTCCACAATCGTGTCCATATAGTACACACCGGAGGAGCAGAGCAGCAGATTCATGGCCACGCAGGTGATGCCGATGAACAGAACGGTCATCAGCGTGATGCGCCATTGTAAAGAGATCCGCTTCATTCTTCAGTGCCTCCCATCAGATAGCCCTCGCCGATACGGTTGCGAATGGGATCATAGCCCAGTGCGGCACGAAGCTTTTTGCGCAGAGCGGAAATGTGGACCCGTATGGAGTTGCTGAAATTATCTACGCTGTTGTCCCAGACATGATCCATCAGTTCCTCCTGACTTACCGGCCTTCCCCGATGCACCATCAGGTATTCCAGGATTCCCGTTTCCTTCCGGGTGAGTGTCAGGGCTTGTCCATTCACAAAAGCAACTCTTGCGCGGGTATCAAAGGTCAAGCCCCCGCAGGTGAGCAGCACATCCGGCTGGGTGAACTGCCGCAGGGTGAGGCTTCGTACGCGCGCTTCCAGCTCCGCCAAATGAAAGGGCTTCGCCAAATAGTCATTCGCCCCGGCGTCCAAGCCCTCCACCTTGTCCTCGACCTCGCTTCTTGCGGAAAGAATGAGCACTCTCGTTTCGCGGTCGGTCTGCCGCAGGGTACGCAGGACGGTCATACCGTCCCTGCCCGGCAGATTCAAATCAAGGAGAACAAGATCGTAGCGTTCCACGCCCAAAAGCTCCAGAGCCTTGTCCCCGTCATAGCAAAAATCCACGCTGTATGCCAAGCGCCGCAGGCTGCGTACAATGGTTTCGCAGAGAGCGCGTTCGTCCTCGACGACTAAAAGGTGCATAAAAAGACCTCCTTTAATTTATTTCTTATAAACGTCTGAACGTCTTTATTATAGCAGAAAAGAATAAATTTTGTGTTAATTTTTCATTCTTAACGGGAATTTTATCTCCCTTGTGCTATGATATGAGTACAAAAAAACGAAAAGGGTGATGAAATTGAGCCATGTGCAAAAAACAGCGGCGCAGATAGCGCTGCTTGTTGCGGGAACGGCTATGCTTTGCTTTGGCATATGGAGAGGCGAGGCGTCTTCCGTGCTCAGCAAAGCCATTAAACTATGTTTGGAGTGTGTGGGAATTGGATAAGAAGAAAAAAGCAGGCGCATCTCATTTTCTCGCACGCTTTCGCGGGTGGATTCAGGCAGGAGCAACCCTGCTCACCAACATACACCTGCCGAACTTTGTGAAGGGCGAAATTTATCAGGGAAAGGGAAAGACCGTCTGCGTGCCGGGACTTAACTGCTATTCCTGTCCGGCTGCGTCCGGTGCCTGCCCCATAGGTTCATTCCAGTCCGTGGTCGGCTCATCGAAATTCAGCTTCTCATATTATATTACGGGCTTTCTTATTTTGCTTGGCGTGCTGCTCGGACGCTTTATATGCGGATTTCTTTGCCCTTTCGGTTGGATTCAGGAGCTGCTACACAAAATTCCCACAAAGAAGCTTTCCACGAAGAAGCTCAAACCGCTCACCTATCTCAAATATGTCATTCTTGCGGTGATGGTGGTGCTTCTTCCGGCAATTATAGTGAGCGACGTGGGCATAGGCGACCCGTTCTTCTGCAAATATCTCTGCCCCCAGGGAGTTCTTGAGGGTGCAATTCCGCTCTCTGCGGTGAACGCCGGAATAAGGGCGGCACTGGGATCACTTTTCACATGGAAGCTGACCGTTCTGCTCACCGTGGTGGTGCTCAGCGTACTGTTCTTCCGCCCCTTCTGCAAATGGATATGTCCCCTCGGCGCATTCTACGCCCTGCTCAATAAAGTTTCTCTGTTCCAGATGAAAGTGGACAAGAACAAATGCGTTTCCTGCGGGAAATGCGCCAGAGTCTGCAAAATGGACGTTGACGTTACGAAAACGCCCAACCATACCGAGTGTATTCGCTGCGGTATGTGCATAAGTACTTGTCCGACCGACGCCGTGCAGTTCCGCTACGGCTTCGGAATCGGTAAAGATAAATCAAAACCGGTGGAAACACCCGAAAAATGCGAAAAAACGCAGGAGGAATAAACAATGAGCATTAAAAAAATCATAGCACTTTTTATCACCGCACTGATGGTGCTCGCTTTGGCGGCATGCACCGCTCAGAACGGCGGCAACGACATGAAGGACGGTCCCAAGAGTCTTGAAGAGGCCGCAAAGATGTATAACGAGCTTATGCAGCAGGAAAACGACATTCTTTCCAAGAACACCGACCTTTGGGAAAAAGTTTTCGCCTCCGCCGATAAGGGCATGATTATGCAGGAGGACGGCAAAAACTACGGCGACTTCCTGCTCGCAACCATCGAATCCGCAAAGGACAAGTTCTCTGATAAAGAGTACAAAATGCTTAAGGATGGCGGCGAGAAAATCCGCGAAATCGAAAACGAGCTTAAAAAGCTTGAGAGCAAATATCCCGACGTTGCACAGGCAGCCATGGGCGGCGGCAACAATATGAGCGTTCCCGCAGACGGCAGCATGGACATCACCGCCGGCGGCAATATAAATATGCCCGCAGAGAAAAGCAATATGAACAAGTTCCCGTCCTTTGTGGGCAAGGATCTTGACGGAAACGACGTCAAGAGCGACGATATTTTCTCTGCGAACGCAGTCACCGTCGTAAACTTCTGGTTTACCACCTGCGGTCCCTGCGTGGGCGAGCTTTCCGAGCTTGACGCTCTCAATAAAGAGCTTGCGGAAAAAGGCGGCAAGCTCATCGGCGTAAACTCCTTCACCCTTGATGGCAACCAGACCGCCATTTCCGAGGCAAAGGAAGTTCTCGCAAAGAAAGGCGCTTCCTATCAAAACGTTTACTTTGATTCCGACAGCGAAGCGGGTAAGTTCACCACCAACATTTTCGCTTATCCCGCCACCTATGTGGTTGACAGAAACGGCAACATTGTGGGCGATCCCATTGTCGGCGCAATCACCGAGAAAAAACAGGGCGAAACTCTGAGCAAGCTCATTGAACAGACTATCGCCGCGGACAAGGGCTGATAAATCTCCAAGCGACCCTTTGGAAAGAAGGAACCCTAATGTATCGGAGAGTATTGCCGCTTTTTTAGTGCTGCTGTGCGGGGGCTGTGCCGCCTGGCAGCCGCAGCAGGAACATAAGGAAAAGGTTTCCATGCTTCGCATGGCGATTTGCGGGATGCAATGCTTTGCTGAAAATGCTTTGCTGAATAAGAAAGCCGCATGCCCTGCCTCTCGCCCACCGCCGGCAAGGATACACAGTTTGCCTACGCGATAAACGGCAAGGAAAACGGCAGCTTTACGCTATAACAAACAAAATCCCCGCGCTGCCTGCATATGCAGGCAGCGCGGGGATTTTGTTTGTTATAGCGTAAAGCTGCCGTTTTCCTTGCCGTTTATCGCGTAGGCAAACTGTGTATCCTTGCCGGCGGTGGGCGAGAGGCAGGGCATGCGGCTTTCTTATTCAGCAAAGCATTTTCAGCAAAGCATTGCATCCCGCAAATCGCCATGCGAAGCATGGAAACCTTTTCCTTATGTTCCTGCTGCGGCTGCCAGGCGGCACAGCCCCCGCACAGCAGCACTAAAAAAGCGGCAATACTCTCCGATACATTAGGGTTCCTTCTTTCCAAAGGGTCGCTTGGAGATTTATCAGCCCTTGTCCGCGGCGATAGTCTGTTCAATGAGCTTGCTCAGAGTTTCGCCCTGTTTTTTCTCGGTGATTGCGCCGACAATGGGATCGCCCACAATGTTGCCGTTTCTGTCAACCACATAGGTGGCGGGATAAGCGAAAATGTTGGTGGTGAACTTACCCGCTTCGCTGTCGGAATCAAAGTAAACGTTTTGATAGGAAGCGCCTTTCTTTGCGAGAACTTCCTTTGCCTCGGAAATGGCGGTCTGGTTGCCATCAAGGGTGAAGGAGTTTACGCCGATGAGCTTGCCGCCTTTTTCCGCAAGCTCTTTATTGAGAGCGTCAAGCTCGGAAAGCTCGCCCACGCAGGGACCGCAGGTGGTAAACCAGAAGTTTACGACGGTGACTGCGTTCGCAGAGAAAATATCGTCGCTCTTGACGTCGTTTCCGTCAAGATCCTTGCCCACAAAGGACGGGAACTTGTTCATATTGCTTTTCTCTGCGGGCATATTTATATTGCCGCCGGCGGTGATGTCCATGCTGCCGTCTGCGGGAACGCTCATATTGTTGCCGCCGCCCATGGCTGCCTGTGCAACGTCGGGATATTTGCTCTCAAGCTTTTTAAGCTCGTTTTCGATTTCGCGGATTTTCTCGCCGCCATCCTTAAGCATTTTGTACTCTTTATCAGAGAACTTGTCCTTTGCGGATTCGATGGTTGCGAGCAGGAAGTCGCCGTAGTTTTTGCCGTCCTCCTGCATAATCATGCCCTTATCGGCGGAGGCGAAAACTTTTTCCCAAAGGTCGGTGTTCTTGGAAAGAATGTCGTTTTCCTGCTGCATAAGCTCGTTATACATCTTTGCGGCCTCTTCAAGACTCTTGGGACCGTCCTTCATGTCGTTGCCGCCGTTCTGAGCGGTGCATGCCGCCAAAGCGAGCACCATCAGTGCGGTGATAAAAAGTGCTATGATTTTTTTAATGCTCATTGTTTATTCCTCCTGCGTTTTTTCGCATTTTTCGGGTGTTTCCACCGGTTTTGATTTATCTTTACCGATTCCGAAGCCGTAGCGGAACTGCACGGCGTCGGTCGGACAAGTACTTATGCACATACCGCAGCGAATACACTCGGTATGGTTGGGCGTTTTCGTAACGTCAACGTCCATTTTGCAGACTCTGGCGCATTTCCCGCAGGAAACGCATTTGTTCTTGTCCACTTTCATCTGGAACAGAGAAACTTTATTGAGCAGGGCGTAGAATGCGCCGAGGGGACATATCCATTTGCAGAAGGGGCGGAAGAACAGTACGCTGAGCACCACCACGGTGAGCAGAACGGTCAGCTTCCATGTGAAAAGTGATCCCAGTGCCGCCCTTATTCCGGCGTTCACCGCAGAGAGCGGAATTGCACCCTCAAGAACTCCCTGGGGGCAGAGATATTTGCAGAAGAACGGGTCGCCTATGCCCACGTCGCTCACTATAATTGCCGGAAGAAGCACCACCATCACCGCAAGAATGACATATTTGAGATAGGTGAGCGGTTTGAGCTTCTTCGTGGAAAGCTTCTTTGTGGGAATTTTGTGTAGCAGCTCCTGAATCCAACCGAAAGGGCAAAGAAATCCGCATATAAAGCGTCCGAGCAGCACGCCAAGCAAAATAAGAAAGCCCGTAATATAATATGAGAAGCTGAATTTCGATGAGCCGACCACGGACTGGAATGAACCTATGGGGCAGGCACCGGACGCAGCCGGACAGGAATAGCAGTTAAGTCCCGGCACGCAGACGGTCTTTCCCTTTCCCTGATAAATTTCGCCCTTCACAAAGTTCGGCAGGTGTATGTTGGTGAGCAGGGTTGCTCCTGCCTGAATCCACCCGCGAAAGCGTGCGAGAAAATGAGATGCGCCTGCTTTTTTCTTCTTATCCAATTCCCACACACTCCAAACATAGTTTAATGGCTTTGCTGAGCACGGAAGACGCCTCGCCTCTCCATATGCCAAAGCAAAGCATAGCCGTTCCCGCAACAAGCAGCGCTATCTGCGCCGCTGTTTTTTGCACATGGCTCAATTTCATCACCCTTTTCGTTTTTTTGTACTCATATCATAGCACAAGGGAGATAAAATTCCCGTTAAGAATGAAAAATTAACACAAAATTTATTCTTTTCTGCTATAATAAAGACGTTCAGACGTTTATAAGAAATAAATTAAAGGAGGTCTTTTTATGCACCTTTTAGTCGTCGAGGACGAACGCGCTCTCTGCGAAACCATTGTACGCAGCCTGCGGCGCTTGGCATACAGCGTGGATTTTTGCTATGACGGGGACAAGGCTCTGGAGCTTTTGGGCGTGGAACGCTACGATCTTGTTCTCCTTGATTTGAATCTGCCGGGCAGGGACGGTATGACCGTCCTGCGTACCCTGCGGCAGACCGACCGCGAAACGAGAGTGCTCATTCTTTCCGCAAGAAGCGAGGTCGAGGACAAGGTGGAGGGCTTGGACGCCGGGGCGAATGACTATTTGGCGAAGCCCTTTCATTTGGCGGAGCTGGAAGCGCGCGTACGAAGCCTCACCCTGCGGCAGTTCACCCAGCCGGATGTGCTGCTCACCTGCGGGGGCTTGACCTTTGATACCCGCGCAAGAGTTGCTTTTGTGAATGGACAAGCCCTGACACTCACCCGGAAGGAAACGGGAATCCTGGAATACCTGATGGTGCATCGGGGAAGGCCGGTAAGTCAGGAGGAACTGATGGATCATGTCTGGGACAACAGCGTAGATAATTTCAGCAACTCCATACGGGTCCACATTTCCGCTCTGCGCAAAAAGCTTCGTGCCGCACTGGGCTATGATCCCATTCGCAACCGTATCGGCGAGGGCTATCTGATGGGAGGCACTGAAGAATGAAGCGGATCTCTTTACAATGGCGCATCACGCTGATGACCGTTCTGTTCATCGGCATCACCTGCGTGGCCATGAATCTGCTGCTCTGCTCCTCCGGTGTGTACTATATGGACACGATTGTGGACAGCTTACAGGGCGGAGGCACGGTGATCCTGAATGAGGATGGAGCGGCGAGCTTTGACCCGCAGCTCATAGCGTCCAACGAGGAGTTGACCATCGTCGTCGATGGGGCGCAGGGGCGCTTCCGCACCACCAACTGGTACATCACGGCTGCGGTAACGCTGCTCAGCGGCATTCTTGCCTACTTTGTCAGCGGACGTGCCCTCAAGCCCCTGCGCAGCTTTGCTTCTCAGGTGGAAATGGTGCAGATGAACAATTTGGCGGATATGAAGATCAATGAAGATGTGCTTCCGGAGTTTAAGCAGCTCAGCCGCTCCTTTAACCAAATGCTGGAGCGGCTGAATACCGCCTTTGCCGCCCAGCGGCAGTTCACCGGCAACGCCGCTCATGAGCTTCGCACCCCGCTGGCTCTGATGCAGGCGCAGCTGGAACTGTTTTTCGCGGAGCATCCCGATGTGCTGCCGGAAACAGCGGAATTCCTCTCGCTGCTGCAGGAACAGACGGAGCGGCTGACCCAAATGACAAAAACCCTGCTGGAAATGAGTAATCTGCAGCAGGTGGCGCGGAACGAGCAAATCCAGCTCGCGCCCATGATTGAGGAGATTTTCACGGACCTGGCGCCGCTGGCAGAGGAAGACGGCATTTCGCTGGAGGTGGAGGGCGACGGCGTTATGACCGGCAGCGACGCGCTCATCTACCGTCTGCTCTTTAATCTGACGGAGAACGCCGTTAAATACAACCGTCCGGGAGGCTCGGTGCGGATTTCTGTCACACAGGAGCCGGAAAAGCTCCTGATTCGTGTTTCCGACACCGGCTGCGGCATCCCGGATGAATTTCAGCGGAGCATCTTTCAGCCCTTCTTCCGTGTAGACAAATCCCGCAGCCGCGAGTACGGTGGCGTGGGGCTTGGACTCTCCCTGGTTTGGGAGATTGCCAACCTCCACGGCGGCTCTGTTTGGGTAGAGAAAAGTTCGGAGAAGGGTACTACCATCGCAGTGGATCTGCCAACGCAACAATCAACGAACCCCTAAAGCCATTTTGCAACTACCCGAAATATGATGAAAATTCCGGTTATGTTAAAGTCCCGTCACAAGAATTCAGTGATGTTATGACAGAAGCTTTTAAAAATCGTCTTAAAGAAATATAAATCAAGAAATATAAATTGGACTGTTTTTATTTTGGTGGATTGAGTTTATGAGAATAATTAATACATTTGATAAAATACAGAATTGTTTCATTAACAACATGTTTAATCTGGATTCTTGGAGAAAATATACAAAAGAGTTTTCTTGTGAATTAAGCAAAAAGTGCGAACAGGATGCAAAAGAGTATGATTTTAATAAAGTGATATTTCCTGTAGTTAACAATGTATTATTGAATAAGGAGGCGGCGCTTCGCACAAACACTTCTTTTATTTCTGTAACAAATCGGCTTAACAGCAACATAAATAAACTTTTTAAAAATGATATCGACTTGGATATTATTCTTTATTTAGGATTATGTAACGGTGCAGGTTGGGCAACAGCACTTGATGGAAGAAATACTATTTTGCTTGGAATAGAAAAAATCATTGAGTTAGATTGGCAAAATGAAGCAGATATGCAAGCTTTAATCTTTCACGAAATTGGTCACATATGGCATAAAACCTATGGAGTTTTGCATCCGAAAACTCAATCGAAAGGTGAAGAATCATTGGTTCAACTGTATCAGGAAGGAATTGCAATGGTATGTGAGCAGATTTTATGCCAAAACAATAATTATTACCATCAAAATAAGAACGATTGGCTTACTTGGTGTACAGACAATAAATTGGAAATTAAACAGGAATATCTAAACCGCATTGACAACAATATAAGCACGCAAGATTTCTTCGGGGATTGGTGTAATTATAAAAGCCACAGCGATGTCGGCTATTATTTAGGTTGTGAGTTTGTTAAACATCTACAACAGCATTATTCGCTCGTTGAAATCGCAAACTTGAATATCAATCAACTTTATGAGCAGTATAAAACATTTGCATTATTAACATAAATTGGGTAAGAAAAAAGAGCTATCAGACTTTCAAAAAATCTGATAGCTCTTTGCTTATTCTTATGATAATTCAAATAATGTTGTCATTTTGTTGTCACGGGGCAATTCCCGGGCGCAAAAGTCCAGCATTTTCAAGGCTTTTCAGCCTTTCGGGTATTACTCCCACTCGCTCCTGAAAAAGAAATCTTAAACAGTTTTGCTTATGGGATTTAGTTCAGATTACTTGGATTACTTTCATTATTCAGACGGCATGGGCTATCTGATTTTTTGTTGCCAATGTGTTGCCATGATTGAGCTATAATAGATACAAGATCCTACCGATCAATCATTGAGTTGTACGGTATACTCTTTACCAACACCAGGAATTTTCATCAGTTGCCTCTCGTTCTCCTGAATAGTTTTCTTAGTGTGGTCACCGATAGATTCCTCAAGATTGCCAGTTGCCGTATTAATTCCGAGCGAGATGATTTCCTCAGCTGTGGCAAAACGATACATATCGGACTGTTGTGCCATCAACCTCTGTAAATCCTGCTCTTGCTCAGGAGTGGGTATCAATTCAACCACATCAGCAAGAAGAAGTTCATAAATTTGAAAGTGCTCTCCGAATTTCAGTTCTGTCATATGTCTACCGCAAAAACGGTATGTAATCTGTTTCCAGTTGACAATACCTGTTTTTACAAGTTCTTCCTCGAACTCTCGACTTAAGTCATCAACTCGCTCCCGTTCTGCTTTCTTGTTGAACCGTTTAACGAATTTTCGTAGGTACTGGTTCTCCATTCGAAGCCGATAATCATCACGAGAGGACTCGTCAATCGACACCTTATTGTCATCTTTTACAAGGAAACGATTTTTCAGTTCAATTTTTTCATTTCCTTTTAGTTTATAAACGCCACCCACCGGCTGATACTTCCCGGTTCCACGTTCATTTTTAACCAGGAGATATTTGTCGCTTATCTTGATCCGATAGAGGTAGGCGAATGAAATACGGATGATGGTGTCATCTGTGATAAAACCACCACGTTTCAATCTCCTCTGAGATACCTTCCAATTTGTCGTGTCCAGAAGATCTTGAATCGAGTGCCAGAGTCCCGGAAGAGAGAAACCAAGTACGATACCTGAGAGGCTACTTCCAGCAGGCCAATTCTTTATTTCAAAAAGGAATATAATCGTGATGGAAATAGCAGATACAAAAACAAGTCCAATTAACTTTCCAATTTTCATGAAGTTATCACCTACCAATCGGAATATCAACCCTTGTTTTCGCAACACATATTCCATTCTTAATAATAAAACATTCTATATAGTGGTTGCCGAAAAATCTACTGTGTTCAACTATGCCCTTCCCCTTTTCAACAATTTGTCCTCTGAGCTGATTCCGTCTTTCGGCTTCGGGCCCCACATTTTTAACTTTCCATAAAATCTTGTATGGCTGCGGACAATTTGTGTATTCCATCACACAACGAATTTCAAAATTGTGCGGTAAGTAATGCCGTAGCATTGTTAGAAATTCAGATAATGGCTTAGGCCTCCAACCGTTTCCACTGACGTGGCAAGATATTCTACAACTATAGCAAAGATTGACCGGGTACAAGTCCTCAATAAATTGCTCTGTGTCGGCAAAGGAACACACAGACTTAAAAATTTGCGTTGGCGATTGAGAATAATTAGACGACTCGGCTACCTGCTCATTCCAAAAATCATGGTTGAAGAAACCGTACCATGCTTGAAGTGCATCTTGCTTTGTGCAGTCATCCTTAAACAAAACATCCAAATCTTCCAGTTTACTTTTAAGCCGGTTCCTCCAGTTAGTCATTTTCTGCGTGTCGCTTTGCCTTGGTGTTAAGACTCTACTGTTATCTACGGGAGCAACAACAGATGTATCTGTTTCAAGTCGGTCCACGATCTCTTTCATCGTATAATAGAACAGCTCGTCGATACGATCATAGGAATATTGTAATTTTTCATCACATAGGACAGTCTGAAGCAATCCACTCGGCATATTCTTCCATGTATCTCGGGATTTACAGAACATTTTGGAGAGGCGGACTACTTTTCTAAGTTTTCCGCCGGAAGCATCGTTCTGTGTTTTAAACCATTCGGTTAGGCCCTTAAGTTCGCGTTCTGTCCAATCAGCCCCTGTATGTTCATAAATCCAACAATTATTCTCGGTATCATAATACCGCCTATAAACAGCAAAATCGATGTGATAACCGTCCGCGTATTTTATCCGAACGCAGCTGGTTTTAACTTCTGGCTCTGCACTAAATTGCTTCGTTTTTCTCCGAAGAGCATTTGCCACCATGTTTCTGGTAGCTTGAGCACCCTTATTACCAAGAGCGGCTTTGCTAAAAACAACAGCAACATCTATGTCATAGTCACTGTCTTCATTTTGAACGACTGTAGACATTGCTACACTTCCCTGAACACAAGTTTCTACCACTGAATACGAAGTGCCGTTCTCTTCGTTATATTCTTTTAATCCGTCCTTAAGGCGTTGAATATTCAAATCCTTCTTATCATACAGTTCAGCTTGAACAGCTTGCGATAGAACAACATTAGAACTGTAGAATGTGTTGAATTTTGAGGATAGGTCGTACATTTTTCGCTTTTTCCTCCCCTAAAGCTTTCCTGCATTCTGCTCCATTTAGCAATAATTTTGGAATCTATCTGCTTCTCAGCGTAACATTTCTATTCACTCAGTGTTTTTACAATAAACTCCACTGTTTGATCAAAGCTTTGCCTAATCTGGCACTCCCAAAGCACTACGACTGTCCACCCGTCAGCCTCAAGCGCCTGAATGTGCTTTTCATCTCGTTGCTTTGTCCGCTCAATTTTTGTGCCCCAGTACATCTTGTTAGACTGGCTGGAATGTGCGTAGCGGCTTCCGCAATCATGCCCATGCCAATAGCACCCGTGAATAAAAATGGCCACCTTTTTCTTTGTGAACACAATGTCAGGTTTTCCAGGGAGCGCCTTGTAATTCACACGGTAACGGTATCCCATCGAGAACAATTTGCGCCGCACCAAAAGCTCGATACTGGTGTCCTTGCTTTTGATGTGGGACATTATTTCGCTTCTCCTTCCGGGAGAAATTGTATCAGCCATTACACAGACAAATCCAACGGCAAGTCCGAGATGTCTTTGAGGCGCTTGCCCTGAACCAAGGTTTCCAATGTTTCAACTGCGTCTTCAGAGCCGACTTCCTTAACCGCCCGGATCAGCTCATAGAGCGCAAAATGATATACGCAGTCTATATCGCCAGTTCCGAGGGCAAGAGAGGCCAGCCGGTTCGGCATAGGTTCTGCTGTTACCACAACAATGTGAGGCAGGTGTCCTTTGCGATTACGGATCAGGTTCAATGCTTCTGTCCGGCTGTTCTGCGCCCGATCGCTGCGCATGGTATACTTTGCAGAAACACTTGCATGAAGGATTGGTTTGCCTCCATTGGATTTCCGAATATCGGCCATTTTGCCGATATCATCATCGACTATGCACTGACTTACATTGATTTCGGCATCTTCATACAAATCCCGGTAAACCACAACATCAGGCGCAACAAGATAATCGTTTCCGAGCGCAGCGGCCAACTGCGCATTTTGTGTAGTAAGCGCGTTCAGGTAAGCGAGGTGCTCATACTGAGCAAAATCGCTGGTTTTCAGCTTGTTATTGTTGCCAAGCTGGAGAATTGTCCATTTTCCAGGACGCAGATTTTGCAGTTGAGGAAAAGTCTCCCGGAGGAACTCCATTGTTAGCGTTTCAAATTGCTTGCCAAGTGTCTGCCCAGAGATTTTATCGACGGTCGAAACGGCATGATGCTGTTCCTCCACAAGAATATCAACAATTCTGCGAGCAATCGCCTTTGAACCGCGGCTGCTGGTATCTGCATTGGATGTAACGCCAGCTGAGGTCAAAGTCAAGGTATTGGTTTCAAACAACTGCTTGTGAAAATGAAATCTCGCATTTGCTATCAATGCATCCATGTTCAAGACACTCCTTTATTTTTTCTCCGACTGCTTGAGCAACCGGGGGAGGAAAAGCATTTCCAATCATCCGGCAGGCAACTGTTTTTCGGTTTCCAAACGTCCAGGTATCGGGAAATCCCTGAATCCGTGCCATCATCCGGCTGGTTAAACGGGGCATTCCCTCAAAATCAGGGGCAGGAGCTTCATTTGCAATTCCCCGGCCATCTACTCCAAGTTCAGCCCAAGCATTTCGGGCCCTTGTGGGGCCAAGATCAGGACCACCGTGCTTTTTTGAGCCACCTACCAATGTAGGAGCAATTCGGTTGGCGTTTGTTGCCCATTGCTTTGCGCCGTTCCAGCCATTCTGAGCCATCAAGTCATAAAGCGTTTCGCCAACGGATGGAGCACTGTCAGGCCTTTCATCTGGATAAGCAAAAGCGCCAAGTTGATCTTTGCGTATACCGATAATAACAACTCTGGGGCGAAGTTGTGGAACACCATAATCAGAAGCGTTCAGCAGTTTAATATACGTTACATATCCCAGCTTTTGAATGGATGTAAAAATATGATCTCTATATTCATCAAAACCGGAATCAAGAAATCCTCGTACATTCTCAAGCATAACGGCTCTCGGTTGAATTTCCTTAATCAGGCGGATTGCCTCAGGGAAAAGATCTCGATCGTCTTCCTTTCCAAGCTGCTTGCCTGCAACTGAGAATGGAGGGCAAGGAACCCCGCCAGCCAACAAATCTACGCCTTTATATGGACGGCCATCAAAATCATGGACATTGGCACAAATAACATTCCATTCGGGGCGGTTCTGCTTCAAAATTTTACAATAATCTTTTTCATACTCTACAAGTGCTACATGGACAAAACCAGCCATTGCAAGACCCAAAGCCTGTCCACCAGCACCAGCACATATTTCAACACAAGTCAAAGGCTGCTGCATAAATCAATCTCTCCTAATGTTTGCTTAATTCCCTTGATGCTCAACAGTATCTTCTTCGATGAAATCCATTATCTCGCCAATATTGCAGGATAAGGTCTGACATATTTTTTGAAGACTTTCCATCGAAACAAATTCATTCCTGCCCAGTTTAGCTAAAACATTGAAGCTAATTCCCGCTGCATCCTTCAACTCGGTACGGTTCATTTTCTTATCTATAAGCAGTTTCCAAAGTTTATCATAACTTACGGACATGGCCATTCTCCATTCACTGTCGGATTCTTAGATATTATAGCATATGGCACACTGCTTTTCAAGATATTCTCATGAGATAGTGAGTATAACGTCCGATAGAATGAGGAATACCGCCCGCAGGATTTCTCCCACGGGCGGCGTGTTGGTCAGTCATCCAAAGGTTTGTACTCTGTTACGGTTTTCAAGTAGGTTTCGGGATCTCCGTTCAGTATCAGTTCGGCATACGCCACCGGGTCATTGTAGATCAGATAGTCCAGCTCGGATCGCTGATACATATTGTCAGCAACCTCATTCTCTACGGCGGTGCAGTCGATAGAGATCAGCGTGCCATCTGTCAGCCGAAGCTCCACACAGGCGGTATCCATATTGAACGCGCAGGATAGAATATTCATTATGCTTGCCTCCTTAACCTTTCAGTATTTTTCTTCGCCAGATCGCTTGCAGCCTTCCGGCGTTCTTCTGTGTACGGGGCGGTCAGCTTGAAGCCGAAGCGTCCCTTACTGACCTCAAAGGTCAAACAGCCGTTTCCATCATCGTCAATCAACCGACACTCAGAGGGATATTTCCCAGCGTACTCGGTGAGCCTGTTTTTGAGTGCGGTGTTGTAGGTACAGACCTCGACCATGCTGTCTGCCTCGTTGAAATAGACATTGGTTGCTTTCTGCTTCTTGGTAAGACCTGTTTTCATAAAACCTCCTGTATTTCGCAATTTTTTCTCAGCTCATCACCTGCAAAAGTGGACTGATTTTTGGATGGGAAGCGCCCAAATGATGCGCTGTACGATTTGGACGCTCCCATTTGAAAATTTACATTTTTTCCAGCTCTACACGGGAATCAACGGACATCGTCCCTTGTGGGCGTTTTCTCTCTGTGCCGAGAGAAATAAGACCACAAATTGTTGCGGGAAATCACATCCTCATAGGTGCGAAGTCTGCTACGGAGCCGGTCATTTTCCTGCTCCAAATCCGCTGTGCGGAGCTTACCACGGATGGACTTATATTGTGCCAGTTCTGCCTTGACTGCAGAGAGTTCCGTTACCAGCAATTCGATTTTCATCTTCAGATCGGCAATGGTTTTCTTGGCATCCTTCAAGAGCTTTTTCAGCTTGCCTTCCTGATTTTCCTGTGTGTAATATTTCTTTGCAGCGGCAGCCAGCGTTTCATACTCGTTTTTTTCAAGCGACACCCTTGACGGCGAGAGCATGACGGGTCTGGCTTCGATTTTGTCAATACTTTCAATGTCGACTTTCTTCTGTCTGGTCTTTTCAATTTTCTTATCCAGAGCCGCCGCTTCTGCTTCTTTCTGCTGTGTCTGCTCGGTGAGGTCTGCAAGGCGTTCCTGCTCTCGCTCGACCTTGAACTGTGTGACCGTCAGATGTTCCTCAGAGCTACCACGCTCGCCACGCTCGATATCGGTATATCCGGCAGCTCTCATGTGATTGAAAAAGTCATCCTGCAACACAGAATAGGATTTTTTCAGAACAGGCTTGCCGGACTTGGAGCGAAGCTCCTGCCCATTCTCGTCAAGTGCCGGCTTGGAATCCCACTTCTTGCTCATGCTGACTTGCATGATACGCTCCTTAACGGTGCCACGGAGTGATTCATCCTTGCATCGTTTCGACCAGCGGATTTCTTTCTCCACAACGGGGATATAGACCACATGAAGATGGTAGTGGTACACATCCTGTCCTAACGCTTCTGACATTGCCCGATTGCGTTCATCGGCGTGCATGACCGCTGACAAAATATACTGTTCGCCGCCTACAATTTCGATTGCACTTTTGTAGGCTTCGGCGTAGAATTGTTTTGCAAAGTCATAGCTGCCGTTGTTATAGAAGTAAGCGGAATTGACATCGAAGATCAGTTCACCGAATTTCTCTGCATCGGCTTTCAGGCCACGGGTGGAGATTGTTCCGTCTGCCACCATCTGATCGAACATACCCGTGTAGTCGGCGGTAGGTGTTTTGAAATGGACATTCATACCTTGCCGTTCCGGCACAATGTCCTGGTTGACATAGCTCTCTTTTTCACGCTCATTATGACCTTGAGCGTTGGCAACTTTATCCGTTGTCATTCTCATATTTCTCGCGCTGGTACGGTGAATACCGTCGCCTCTTGCCATAGGCATTTCCTCCTGTAATTTTGGTTGGTGGTACGGGGTAGCGTTTTGGGGGAACACTTCTGCGGAAGTGTAATAACCCACTATGATACTTTCATCCTGCGGCTACAAAGTATCGTGGGCTCTCCGAGGGGGTATGCGGCATCTACGGATGCCTTGCCGCCTTTTTCGGCTTGTGGGTGGCACCCACATCCTCAAAATTCGGCGTGACCGTCAGCCTTTCCGCAACTGAATTTGCTCCAATGCCGCCGCCCACAGTCAGAGCAGATTGTGAAAATCTACTCTGCCATCCATCTCAAAATCTGCGGATTTTTCGATGGGGACGTAGGATGCGCTGGGGCCTGTGTCAGCTAATGTGCTGCTTTGTCTGCCATCCACAGGAGCGTGGCACGCTCCTGTCATAGCTCCCAAGGAGAAGTAGTCCAGCGATAGCTCTGCGGCACTCCACGTCGGTCAAGGTATTCCTGCTTTGCCTGTTCTCGCTGCTCCCCGGTGGGTGCTGTCTTGTACTGCGAATAGAGTTGTCTGTTCAACATGGCATCCAATTTTTGCTCTAATCCTCGCCGGATGTCCTCGTCGAAATCGTCCTCGCCGTTCAGGTGGTACAGCACAAGATCAACGAACAGCTCATAGGGTATCTGTACATTTTTCATTCGCTTCATTTCCTTTCTGGCAAGTTCCCAATTTGGGAACTTGCCACATTGTCCGCAACGATAGCGACGATAGCGACGGTGGTTTTTGTGGTATCATTTTCACCGTTGCGACCGTCGCACTCGGTTTAATTCAGTTCTGTGCCATCGACATTGTAGGTCAGCGTAACCCTGCGTCCGGAATGTTTGGCTTTGTTCTCATATTTCACACCGTAGTCCTCTGCAAGCCTGCCGCATTTGACATTCAGATACTTGGTCAAGGCATTTGCTGCCATGCCAGTATTGACCACTTCTGCAAGCTCTGAAGGAGAACCCGTCCACTCCCTATGCTCTTCCGAAACGAGCCCTGCAACGGCTTCCAGTACCTTGTCAGGCGGATCCCGGTGCAGCTCCGTTTCCGTTCTTTCCAGACTCCATATCTGTGTGGCAGGATCTTTGCTCAGATAGAGGATCTGGTCTTGCTGATCACGACCCACCACATCAATGGTTGCTTCCAATGCTGTTCGCTTTTTCTTCTGCATCAGCAGAGAGCCATCGGCACAGCCAAGCAAGCCTGTTGTACCGGAGATCATTTCAAAGCTATCACCGGCAGGCTGTTTTCTCGTGTGGTGGACGATCAGGACGCAGATACCGTACTTGTCCGCAAACTGTTTGAGCCTGCCAATGATTTCATAATCGCTGGCGTAGCTGTAGGCTTCGCCGCCGACTTCACGGATTTTCTGCATGGTGTCAATAACGATGAGCTTGGTATCGGGATGCTCTCGCACGAAAAATTCAAGCTGTTCATCCAGTCCATTTCTAATCTTATTTGCCGCTGTAGCAAAGTGAAGTTTGTCGCTGTCCTCGACACCGTACATCATAAACATACGGCTTTGAATACGCTGGTAATCGTCCTCTAAGGCGAGGTAAAGCACCGTGCCTTGATGGACTTCATACTCCCACAGCTTTTCTCCGGTGCTGACATGATAGGCGATCTGCGCTACCAGAAAGGACTTGCCAATCTTCGGCGCACCAGCGAGGATATATGCCCCGGCGTAGAGCAAACCGTCGATGATCGGCGGTCTGCTCTTGTAGGTGGTCTGATACAGCTCGGTCATGGAAACCGTATGCAGATAGTACGGACTTGCCATGCGCTGCATCTTTCGGTAAATTTCTTCCAGATTTTCCGAAGAATTTTCGTCCGGGTAATTGATTTCTGTGTTGGAAGTGGATATACTACTATCAGACTTTGTTTGAAATGACTGCCTTTCATCTGCGCCAACAGATGAGCTGAGGGCAGTCTTTTCTTTTGCGTCAATTCCCATAGGCATATTCCTCCTTCATTCCATCCATGATGTCTGCAATCAGATTGATGCTGTCCAGCAGCTCGTCATTCACGCCCTCGCCGGCTTCAATGCGCCGAAGCTCATCCAGTACAGCGCTGAGCTGATCTCTGAGTGCCTTGAATACTCTCGGATTGCCCTGTACCACCACATCCTTGCAGAGAAGTCTGCGGGTAATATAGTCCTGTTTGGTCAGCCCCGTGAGTTTCACCGCAAGATCGATCTGTGCGTTTTCCTCGTCCGACACTCGGAACGCCACCGTCCTGTTTCTCCATCGGTTGTGATTGTCCATGTTCTTTGCTGACATAATCATGCTCTCCTTTCCATATTCAATTTATCTGCCATTTCCGTCTGCTTGGACGGAAACAGGTGAGCGTAGTTATAGGTGATGTCGATGCTCTCATGCCCCACACGGTCAGCAATAGCCGTAGCGGAGAAGCCCATGTCTATCAAGTGAGAAACATGGCTATGACGAATATCGTGGATTCTGATACGCTTGACCCCTGCGGCTTCTGCCCCTCTGTCCATCTCCCTGTGCAGACCACTTTTGGTCACAAGAAACATTCTGTCGTTTTCGCCGGTATCATAGAGTTGTTTCAAATAATCCTGAATTTCCTCAATGAGGAACTGTGGCATGGTAATGACACGGTTGCTCTTTTCGGTTTTGGGAGTGGTAATAACATCCTGACCGTTCAAACGCTGATAGGACTTATTGATGCTCACCGTTCCTTTCTTGAAATCGAAGTCTGCCGGAGTGAGTGCCAACAGCTCACCCTCACGGATGCCGCACCAGTAGAGCATTTCAAATGCATAGTAGAACTGGGGCTTGTCCATCATAACTTCGGCAAATTTCAGATATTCCTCTTTCGTCCAGAACAACATTTCACGGTTTTTCTTCTTTCCCATGCTGCCGGCTTTCTTGCAGGGATTCTCCCGGAGGTTATAGAACTTTACCGCATGGTTGAAGATGGCGCTGAGCTGATTGTGGACGGTTTTGAGATATACTGGGGAGTACGGCTTGCCTTTTTCGTCCTTGTAGTTCAAAAGGTCGTTCTGCCATGTGATGATCTGCTGGGCGGTGATATTACACATCTTAAGCTTCCCAAAGTATGGCAGCAGTTTGGAACGGATGATATGCTCCTTAGTCGCCCAGGTGTTTTCCTTGATACGGGTCTGCATATCTGCCGTGTACTGCTCCACGAAGCTCTTGAAGGTCATATCCAGATCGGAGGTTGCCTTGCGGAGCTGTTCACGCTCCCATGCCTGAGCCTCTCGTTTGGTCTGGAACCCTCGCTTCTGCGTCTGCTTCTTTTCGCCTGTCCAGTCGGTATAGCGGTAGATCACTCGCCAAGTACCGGTCTTTTCTTCTTTGTAAACTGCCATAGGATTACTTCCTTTCTATTCCACCGTAGCAGAACTTTTCCATAAAGTATTTGCGGTTGACTCTTCCTGCGATGGTCATATACCCTTTTTCTTTCAGCTCCTTGTTTAGCTGCTGCATGATCTTGTAGGCGTGGGAGACAGATATGCCCAGCTCCTTTGCCACATCATTGACTTTCATAAAGCTGTTCTCGTTCAATAAGTGTACCTCCTGTGTTTTACTGGCCTGCCGCTGCTATTCGGTTGTGTTCATTCTGCTTTGTGCATCGCCTCCTTGTGATTTTTGATTCCTAGCATAATAATTCTTATTTCGTGTCGGATACTTTCTTGTCGCCTCCGATTTGCCCGAGCGAGTATTATCATGCCATATTCAGCCAACTAAGCAAAATAGCTTAGCTTCACCATCATTATACTAAGCATTTCTGTTAATGTCAAGTTGTTTACGGAAAGAATATTAAGCAAAATTATTTAGTTTCATATTGACTATCCTAAACATTTCTGCTATACTGTACATATCATAAGATACATACAGGAGATGACTGTTATGGCGATTGGTGAGAGAATCCATTTTTTCCGCAATATGCGTGGTATGACACAGAAATATCTTGGACAGTTGTTGGGATTTCCGGAGAAATCTGCCGATGTGCGTTTGGCTCAGTATGAAACAGGAGCAAGAACTCCAAAAGCTGATCTGACGGCTTCTCTCGCCAATGCCTTGGATGTTTCTCCGCAGGCATTGGCTGTACCGGATATAGACTCCTATATCGGCCTGATGCACACGCTATTTACCCTGGAGGACAGATACGGAATGAAGATCGACGAGGCAGATGGAGAAGTCTGCATAAAAGTCGATGTTCGCAAAAGCAAGGACGCTGCACGTCTGCACGAAATGCTCTGCGCCTGGCGTCAAGCTGCCGCTATGCTGAAAGCGGGTGAGATCACGCAGGAGGAATATGACCGTTGGCGGTATCATTACCCTGAATTTGATACCACGCAGCATTGGGTCAAGGTCCCGTCTCAGGCACTCAGTGATATGTTGGTGGATGCTTTGAAGGAAAACGAGTGAGTCGATATGGATAAGATTTTAAGCCGTATAATGAATTCTGATGATTGGCCCTCAATCCAGATGCCAGAAAACTTAGAATTATTAAATGAACTGGCAGACAACAGTTTTGGATTAAACACTTTCGAGGGAATGCTTGCAGCAACGCTAATGTATCATCAGATTCTTGAGGCGATGTGCATGCACATTTTGGAGGACTGCTATTTCTATATCCAACTTTCTGTTTATCCTGCTGAAATTGAGTTCAAATTACCAAAAGATAAAATGTTCGGATATTATATTAGTGAACTTAAATCGTCCGTCAGCTTCTTGAAGAAACAGGAATTTATTGAAAAGGCAGAATTATTTAATTCATACAGAGTTGGAGCAGTTCACAGGATGCGAAGAACAAACTTGGATACGTTAGCTGTAGAACTCCAAAAGGTAAAAGGCTGTTTCGATGAAATATTTGACCTTTATAACGACATTCAAGATGATTTCCGCGTGATATTCCACAGCCTTCAAAAAGATACTTTTGTTGAGTACCTCACAGACGAAGAATACGACGAATATTTTGGATAGAAAAAGAGCTAACTGACTTAATCAAAATCAGTTAGCTCTTTTTCTTTGAATAATGAAATTTTGTTGCCGTTTCGTTGCCACGAAAGGCTCTAATCCTTAAAAAGTCCGGTGATTACTGGGCTTTTTCGACCTCTGAGATTATTCCCACTCGATGGTTGCCGGGGGTTTGCCGGTGACATCGTAGAGGACCATATCGACCTTATCGCCGAGCTTTTGTTTGATCTGCTTTGCGGCGGATTCGAGCGCCTCGACGGGGAAGTGCACGCCGGGGACGGCGGCACGGGCGGTCATATAGTCGCTGGTGACGACGGCGCGAATGACGATCGAATAGGGTCTTGCCGAGGTCTCGTCGGTCGAGACGGGCAGCAGCACGGCGAAGCACTGCGCGATCTTTTTGTTCATGACCGTGCCGGTGACAATGGCGTCCGCCTCGCGGAGGACCTCCGCGGTCTCATGGCAGATGTGCATCGGCGTGCAGGTCAGCGTGGTGACCGGCTCTCTCGAATCAACGCGGTACGCGACGCGGTTGATGAACGAAAGGTTGTTCGGGATTGCGCGGGCGACCTCGAAGAGGGCGTCCCAGTCGGTCGGCAGACCGCCGCCGAGGACGACCAGGCTTTTGTAGGAGCGGTTGTCGCCCTGGACGCCGACGCTGCGGATCGGCGCGATCTTGCCGACGTATTTGCCGCCCTCGTAGTCGGCGAGAAAGTCGGCGAGCTTTTTGCGCTGCTCGGTCGTGATGGCGACGGTGGAGTCGTTGCAGAGGATGCGGACGCCGAGTCCCGGACCGGGGAACGGCTGGCGCGAGGCGATCTCTTCATCCAGCCCGAGCATGCGCGCGACCTGGCGGACTTCATCCTTGTGCCAGTCCCAGTTGGTCTCGATGATCTTGCCCTTTTCGCGGAACTTGCGGATGATGTCGACATCGTTGTGATGCGTCTTGATCTTGTTGGCGTAGCCGCTGACATCGGGGTTGCCGCTCTCGATCAGGTCGGGGCGGAGCGTGCCCTGCGCTAAGAAGGTGTTGTCGAAGTCGATGCCCAGCTCCTCAGCCGCCTTTGCGGTGACCTTGACGAACATTGAGCCGATGATTTTGCGCTTCTTCTCGGGGTCGACGGTGGCGGAGAGCGGTCCGATGACCTTGCCCGTGCCGTCGTCCACGGCGCCGTTGAAGAATTCGTTCTCGGCGTTGACGCGCTTCATATGCACAAGTCCGAGCTTTTTCAGATTCTCGCAGATGAGATCGCTCTCGTTCTTGCGCATCATGCCGTGGTCGATGTGGATGGCATAGACATTCTCCGGCGGGAGTGCACGCACGAGCAGTGCGGCGGTGACGGCGCTGTCCACGCCGCCCGAAACGAGGACAATGACCTTTTCGTTTCCGACCTTTTCGCGGATCATGCGCACCGAGGTCTCAATGCGATCCTCCAGCGCGTAGGTCTCCTTCAGCCCGCAGACCTTGCGCAGGAAGTTTTCCAGCATTTCCACGCCGTGCTCCGAGAGGTCGACCTCAGGGTGGAACTGCACGCCGATGATCTTCTTCTCGGCGTTGTAGATGCCGGCAACGACGTCGCCGGTGACGGCAAAGGTGACAAAGCCGTCCGCATGCTTCTTGACCGCGTCGCCGTGGCTCATCAGAACGGTCTGCTTCTTGTCCATGCCGTCGGTGAGTGGGCAGGGGGCGATGATGTCGATCTCGGTCGGACCGTACTCGGTCTTGACCTCGGGCAGGACGATGCCGCCGAAATGCTCGTTGATGAGCTGCATGCCGTAGCAGATGCCGAGCGTCGGGATGCCGAGCTCAAAGATGGCGGGATCGTAGGCGGGCGCGCCGCTCTCCCATACGCTGGAGGGACCGCCGCTGAGGATCATCGCATCGTAGCCGCGCAGCTTGTCCGCGCTGACGCCCATCGGGAAAATGTCCGAGTAAACGCCGAGCTCGCGAACCTTGCGGTCAATGACTTTTGTGTACTGACCGCCACAGTCGAGAATCGCAAGTTTTTCCATGTTTTCAGGTTTCCTTTCTTCAAAGAAAGCGCAAAATAAGATACAATATCTATTATATCCGTATTTCGGGCGACTGTCAACGGCAAGATTTCATAAAAAGCGTGCAAAAGCCGCATTGCCTTTCGGCAATACGGCTTTTGCGTTGGCGTTACAGCATGCCGAGGGCGGTGAGCTCTTCGCGCAGCGCCGTTTTCAGTCCGTCGCCGATTTCGGCAAGCGGCAGGCGGAGCTCGCCACGCGAAAGACCGAGCAGCTCCATCGCGTATTTCAGCGGCGCGGGGTTGGTCTCGGCGAAGAGCAGGGAAATGAGCCGCGCGTATTTGTACGCGAGGTGCCGCGCCGTGTCAAAGTCGCCGTCCACCGCCGCATGCGCCATTG
>ERZ791905.484-NODE-484-length-39592-cov-8.582138_pt1 | contig 39592 bp, 30 predicted proteins | sample MGYA00510147_ERZ791905 | MGnify/ENA primary metagenome ERZ791905 (study PRJEB30046, sample SAMN00792084) | human gut metagenome | study: EMG produced TPA metagenomics assembly of the A metagenome-wide association study of gut microbiota in type 2...
CAGAAAAGGATAGCATGTATGAACTGTCCGCAAAAAATGACCGACTGATATGGAACAGTGTCAGTATGACAACAGGGAAAAAGTACAATTCACCGAAAAGCAACTGGAAGAATCATCTCCAGCCGATTACGAATAGATATTGTGATGAACTGGGGCTTGCTATCATGCCAGCAGAGTACAGCAGAAATTCTAAGAATATCAGCAGAGATAAATGGGAAAAAGAGATGTCCATGAAAGAGATAATTCTCAGGGATGCAAAAATGTGTGCATATGCTGCCGGGAATGTGGAGCATTTTCAATATTTGATGAGAAGTCTGGGGTATGTATTCAAGAAAGATGCGTGGATGGAAGTGCAGGCACCGGGATTTCAATATTATCATAAACTGGCAAAGCTGGACGAGATGTTTTCAGAGGATATGTTACGGCATCATGTGGATATGCCCTGGATGGCAAAGCCTTACTTTTATTCGTCTGATATAAGAGGATTGCACAGGGTGAAGCTGTCACCATTCCAGAAGAAGTTTTATGCAAAGCTGTATCGGTTAAGGATTGTAGAACAGAAGCGTTTTGTAGTTGGTGGAGCAAAGTATACAGAGGATTTGAAGAGGTTTCATCAGTTACAGGATGAATATCTGCTGCTTGTAAATAATGACATCAAAAGTGTTGTGGATCTTGTGGATTTCATAGGTGAGCAGGAAGAAAAAATTCAGCAGATTGAGGACAGACAACATGAGATATACAGAGAAAGCTCTAGTCGGAAACGCAGTATAAAGAATGAAGAGCAGTACCGGGAATATCAGATATGGCATGTGGAAGTGCAGGAAGAACTGGACGAACTGAAGCAGGAGAAAAGGAAAATTAAGAGGCAGATACAGCTTGCTGATGACATTATAAAAGAAGATTTGTATACAGTTTATTATGCGGTGTCGGGGAAGGAGGAGATTGTTGCTAACAGGGATGTTGAGATACCGGGGATGGAAGAGGATACTGAGGTTGAGAAAGCAACGGCAACAGTCGTTGAGCCTGATGCAAATGTTGAGGTAATGAATCTTGACAATAATCAGAATGAAATAAGCAGACTGAAAGAGCAAGCTGATAGTGCGAGAAAACAACAGACTGATTTAGATGGCATAGGAAAACCAGAGATTCATAATTCGTCTGATGTGAATGTGACAAGAATGGACGAAAGTATAACTGATGTAACAGATAAAAGTGAATTTGTGGGAACTAGAGAAACTGAATCTTTGGATAAAACAGACTGGATTGTCAGGAGAATATCAGAGCTTGGTGGTGATGAGAATGTCAGTGATTCTGTTAAGGCTGATATATTCGGATTTGATATTGCTGATGTAAGTGGAAGCATAAGGTTGTTCTCGGATGTGATAAAAAAACTTGGAATAGAGCGGGATGGGGATGAACTTTATGAGGAGTTTCAGAGGATTTATGATGAAACGGTTAGCAGAGATGCTGATAAAGAAAGGGCGGAAGATAAAATGTGGAATAGGGGCAGAGGGAGATGATTCCTCTGCTGACTTATTTCAAAACTTGAAAAAAATGTTCGAGAAATCAAATAAAGTATTTTACAACAAAATTGAGATAATATATAATAAAATAGTGAAATTATATTCCTAAAAGCACGGAGGATAATATGGCTGTATCATACAATAAATTATGGAAATTAATGATTGATAAAAAAATAAATAAGAGCCAGCTGTGTAAAAAGATAAAAATTAGCAGTAGTACTATGGCTAAAATGACAAATGAAGAGATGGTTGCTATGACCGTATTAGAAAAAATATGTGCCGAATTGGAATGTGATATATCTGATATTATGGAGTTTACTGATTTAGCTGAAGTAAAGAAAAAAATCCATAATGAGAATACAAGTCCAGATAATGGGACAGTAAATGTGAGATAATGAGGTAGAACAACCATGAATGAAAATGGATTAAATTATATTGATCTCTTTGCTGGTGCCGGTGGACTTTCAGAAGGATTTATTCAAAGTGGCTATAGACCGGTTGCACATGTGGAAATGAATGAGCATGCAGCAAAGACAATAGAAACAAGAATAGCATATTATTACTTAAAAGATAATGGCAAAATTAAAAGTTATTATGATTATGAAAAAGGGAAAATAACCAGAGAACAACTTTTGGAGAAAATACCAAAAGATGAACTAAAGACTGTAATTAATCAAGAAATGTCAGAATCCACGATTAAGGGGATTTTCAACACAATTGATGATATCAAAAGGGAAAAAGAAATTGATAAGATTGATGTAATTATAGGTGGTCCTCCATGTCAAGCATATTCTTTGGTGGGAAGAGCACAGAGCAGTCATATGATTGTTCCGATGGAAGATGATCCAAGAAATGAATTATATAAGATGTATGTTCAATTTCTTAAGAAGTATAAGCCAAGAATGTTTGTGTTTGAGAATGTGGCTGGGATAAAGACTGCAAGAGGTGGTCAAGCATTTAAAAACCTCCAGACATATATGAAACGTGTGGGGTATGAAATTGATTATCATGAGTTGAATGCTCAAGATTTTGGAGTATTACAAAGTAGAAGAAGAGTAATTATAGTAGGTTGGCTTAAAGGTACTGGGTATGAATATCCGTCGTTTGATGTGATCCATAGTAAAGCCGAAGTATGGGATTTATTGAAGGATTTACCCCCATTGACTCCAGGTATTGAGGCAAGAGAACATACGATGAATGATATGCGAAGACTAAAAAAATATGTTAAAGATAATGCTATTCGCATGAAATCAGATGTATTAACAGGTCATGCTGCAAGACCACATACAGCACAGGATATTGAAATCTATAAGAGAACAATTGATATGTGGTTTGAAAACGAACAGCATGAACGTTTGAAATATGATGATTTGCCAGAAAATTTGAAAACACATAAGAATAGGACTTCGTTTGTAGATCGATTTAAAGTTGTTGAGGGTGATATGGATCATTGTCATACAATACTTGCACATTTATCGAAAGATGGGCATTATTTTATTCACCCTGATATAGAACAACATAGGTCGCTTACAGTAAGAGAAGCTGCAAGAATACAATCGTTTCCAGATAATTATTATTTTGAAGGACCAAGGACAGCACAATTTGTTCAGGTGGGAAATGCAGTTCCACCAATGATGGCAAAGATAATAGCAGATAAAATAAAAGAGCAATTAGAAAAATAAGATTGGAGGTTTCACAAATGGGGATTGTTGAAAGTACATATGCTGAGTTAAAGAAACAAGAATTGAATAATAATCCATATAGTTGTTTGCATATGGCTGATATTGATATTAATCCTCATCAGATTGAAGCATTCACATTTGTGTTATCTTCCCTGAAACTTGGTGGAGCAATTCTTGCGGATGAGGTAGGCCTTGGAAAAACTATCGAGGCTGGCTTGGTCATTAAGTATTTGTTATGTAGCGGGAAAGATAAAATACTACTTATTATGCCATCAAATCTGCGAAAGCAATGGCAAGTTGAATTAGAAGAGAAATTTGATATTGCTTCATTAATTGTGGATAGTTCTAACTGGGAGGATTATCTTGCAAAGGTAAAGAACAAACAAGCAGTAATTATTGTTTCATATCATTTTGCCTCAAAAAGAAAAGCAGAGTTTGGCAAGACAGCTTGGGATTTTTGTGTGTTTGATGAAGCACATCGGCTTAGGAATGTATATAAGAATGGTTCAAAGATGGCTAACGCATTATATGAATTAACAAAGGGTATTTCAAAGATTCTATTAACTGCGACTCCTATGCAGAATACTTTGCTTGATATATATGGACTTGTTCAGTTTATCGATGATAGAATTTTTTATAGTAAGCAGGTATTTTCCGAAAGATATTTGCGTGGAGAAGATTACAATGGTTTGAAGGTTTGTTTAGAACCTGTTGTGCAAAGAACTTTACGAAAAGAAGTAGCAGAGTATGTCCAATTTTCAGAGCGCAAAGAAATGACAATTGATTTTGGACTATCGCCAATGGAGATAGAACTTTATGTGATGATAAATAATTATCTAAAAAAGGAAATATTGTATGCTTTGCCCAATTCACACAGAATACTTATTACATCTGTTATTAGAAAATTGCTTGCATCATCAAGTATGGCAGTCGCAGAAACATTCAAGGTGTTAAAAGGCAGACTTGAAATCTTAAAGGAAACAACAAGACCTGAATTAGCGGATGAAAGCATTGATTTCTTCCTTAGTTTTTTTGATGATGATGAAATAGAGACAGATGACGATAGTAAGCAGGATGAATTATACACAAGAGAAAAGGTAAATGAATTTATTCAGCACGAAATAGATGAGGTAACAGCCATTATTAATAAAGCTGAAAGTATAAAAAGAAATGCGAAGATGACAGCTTTGAAACAGGCGGTGGAGAAAGCTTTTGCATTTCAAGAGGAAGCTGGCATAAAACAAAAAATTGTTGTGTTTACGGAATCTATTAGAACCCAACAGTACATGTTTGAAGAATTATCTCATGCTGGATATGAAGGTCAGATACTTAAGTTTAATGGTAGTACAAATGATCCTGTTACTAAACAGATTTTTAAGGCGTGGAAAGCTAGAAATTATGGAAAGTATGTGGGTAGTAGAAATGTTGAATTGAAGAATGCCATTGTAGAAGCATTTAAGGATGAATACAAGATTTTACTTGTAACAGATTCCGGTTCGGAAGGATTGAATCTTCAGTTTTGTAATACGATTATAAACTATGACCTTCCATGGAATCCGCAGAAGATAGAACAGCGAATTGGTCGCTGTCATCGTTATGGACAAAAGAATGATGTTGTGGTTATTAATTTGCTTAATACTCAGAATGTAGCAGATAAGAGAGTATATGAAATCCTTTCTGAAAAGTTTGAGTTATTCCAAGGTGTGTTTGGTGCATCCGATAAAGCTATTGGACTATTAGAAAGTGGAGCAGATTTTGAAAAAAGAGTTACACTTATTTATCAGGAATGTAAAACGACATCAGATTTTACAAAGCAATTTAAGGATTTGGAAAAGGAATTAGAAAAGAAACGAAACAAGAAAATGGATGAACTGAAATCCATATTTACATATAAGACAGAGGAACAACATAAGTCTCATTTTAATATTATTATGAAAGAAATAGCGGAATATGATTCACAGTTTGAGTATTGGAATGGTAGAAGTAAAGAGAAAAATGGGACATGTCCAAAGTACTATGAAACTAATATAGACTTGGAAATTCCGGGAATTCAACACGGATATTTACTTATTGGTGGTTCTTATGCTGGTGAGATTCTTGAAGATGCAGTATTTGAAATTATTGATATAACAGGAAAAATATATGGCGCTTCAGATGTGTTGGCTAGAGAGCTTTGTGAAAAATTGAATGAGCAGTGCTTAGAAGAAGAGACTCCTAATAATCAAGAAATCCTTTTATATATTGATAAAGTGGATGAATTTATGCAACAGAAATATACAGAATCTAAAAGAACAGTTTTGATTGCTAATCAGAAAAAATTGGATAATTGGTTGCAATCAAGAAAAGAGGAATATTTGCTCAGAGTCAAGGATACATCAGAATTAGATGAACTTAAAGATAAATATGTAAACGAAAGCGATTTTAGACAGAAGATTGCATTAAAAAAACAAATAGAAATTTTAGAAGAACAGAAACAAAAAATGGAACGGGCATTTCATGATGAAATGTCGACATTGGAAGAAGAGGCTGTAAATATGCAGAAGCAGTTTGCAGAAGATATATTGGTAAAAACACAATTGGTAACAAAGATAGTGATTAAGTTTTAGGAGGCTACCATGGAGAAAAAAGGTAAGTTAGAATTGACATGGGTTGGTAAATATGAGGAAGAGAAACTAGAACCGAGAATATTAATTGAAGATAAATCAAAATCATATGGTGAATCGAATACAGAAAACATGCTGATTCATGGGGATAATCTGTTGGCACTCAAGGCTTTGGAAAATAAGTATACGGGGATGATAAAGTGTATTTATATTGATCCACCATATAATACTGGAGCGGCGTTTGAACATTATGATGATAATTTAGAACATTCCATTTGGTTAGGAATAATGAAAAAAAGATTAGAAATCCTTCGTAATTTACTTGCCGAAGATGGAACTATTTGGATTCAGATAGATGATGAAGAACAAGCATATTTAAAGGTATTGTGTGATGAAATTTTTGGAAGAAATAATTTTGTAAATATGATTTCTGTAAATATGAAGAATGTTGCAGGTGTATCAGGCGGTGGAGAAGATAAAAAAATAAAGAAGAATTGTGAATATGTTTTAGTGTATGCTAGGAATTATGATTTGATGCCTTTATTTAATGGTCCATATTTATTTACAGAAATGTCAGAATTAGTTGAGCAATATCGCAATAATGGGAAAAGTTGGCATTACACCTCTGTGTTAAAAGAAACAGGAGAAAAAATATTATTTGGAACTACTATTGATGGGGATGGAAATGAAATTAAGTTATATAAACGTAAAGGCGTTGTTATTAAATCTGTAAATCAAATAATGAAAGAAGAATCATTATCTGAAAAGGAAGTATATTACAAATATGGTAAATATATTTTTGAGGCTAAAGATGCTCAATCGTCAATTCGTCAACGAGTGATTGCAGCAAAGAAAGAATATGGGATTATAGATGATGTTATTTCAATAGAATATGTGCCTAAAACTGGCAAAAATCGTGGAAAACAATATGAGCAGTTTTATAAAGGTGATAAGTGTAGATTATTTGCGTGGTTACGAGATATTAGTGAGGAAATAGATGGTGTATTGTATAAGAAAACTTTGCAAGGAACATATTGGGATTTCACAAGTAATATAAACAACTTAACAAAAGAAGGAGGAGTAGAATTTGGCAATGGGAAAAAGCCAGAACAGTTAGTTTCTCAAATCTTTGAAATGTCAACACAAGAAGGCGATTTAGTTCTAGATTCTTTTTTGGGTTCTGGAACTACAGCAGCAGTAGCAACGAAGATGAGAAGAAAATGGATAGGAATCGAAAGGGGAGAACAGGTGTATTCACATTGTAAAGTTCGATTAGACAGAGTTATTGATAATGCGGATGTTGGAGGAATTTCCAAAGAGGTAGGTTGGCAAGGGGGTGGGGGATATAAATTCTACGAACTTGCAGAACCATTACTTGTAAAGAACAAAGTTCTTCCTGTTTATCAAATAAATCCATCTTATACATGGGATATGGTATGTGAAGCTATTTGCAAGATAGAAGGATTTACCTATGAACCATCTGGGGAATTTCAAGGACATTCATCAGAGAATCGATTCATACATATCACAGAAGAATTTGTTAATACAAAGTATGTGATGTCGATAATGAAGAACTTAGGGGATAAGCAGAGTTTACTTATCTACTGTAAGAAAAATCAAGCTGACATGATTCTTCCAGAGAATGTGGAAGTGAAAAAAATACCAAAGGATTTATTGGATAAATGTAATTTTGAAAGTGAGGTGCAGGAATAATGAGTTCAGTAGATAAAATCAAATGGGCTATGAGCCTGCGTGATCCTCAGTATGAAGCGCTACAATACTTTGATGCAATCAGTTCCAAGATTGAGTATAGAACTAGTTCAAAAGCTGAAGCAGAGAAAATAGCATCAGAGAATTGCCAAGCTCCACATACAATATCTGTAGATAAGGAATTTGATTTTCCATCATTCTGCTTTGATATGACAACCGGTATTGGTAAGTCCCGTTTAATGGGTGCATGTATTTATTATTTATACAAAACAAAAGGGTACAAACATTTCTTTATTCTGGCACCAGGAAATACGATTTACGACAAGATGCGTCGAGAGGCGGTCCCGGGACATCCAAAATACATGTTTAAGGGACTTGAAGCAGAGATGGGAAGACCAAAAGTTTATGATGGGGAAAATTATTTATCATACCCGGTAAGATATATCCAAGAGGAAATGGTGGTAGAAAAAACATCTGATATTCAGATATTTATCTTTAATATTTCAAAGATTTTTACTAGGGGAGATATCGAATTTAAATTTCACAAGTTTAATGAAAATTTGGGTGGCTCTTTTGCGGATGTGTTACGTTCGTTTGATGACTTGGTTATTTGTATGGATGAAGCGCATCGTTACTATGCCCCAGCATCAAAGAAAGCGATTAATTATCTGAATCCAGTGTTGGGGTTGGAATATACTGCTACACCTAAGAGTACAAATAAGAATATTATTTATCACTACGGATTAGAGGATGGAGCTGGGAAGTTTTTGAAGATTCCGGTTGTTATGGGAAGAACAAATACAGCAGGATATTCAGATGATGATATAGAGGAAATGAAGTTGAAAGATGGAATCAAGCTTCATGAGAGAAGAAAGTCCATCGTATATAAATATTGTATAGACAATCAATTAGAACAGGTAAAGCCAATTGTTTTGATAGCTTGTAAAGATACAACACATGCTAGAAAAATAAAAGAAAAAATAGATTCCGATGCTTTTTTTGGAGGTCGTTATGTTGGTAAGGTTATTGAAATTGACTCTAGCACAAGTGGTGCAGAGACAGAAGAAAACATTCAGAAATTACTAACCATTGAGAAAAATACCAATCCAATTGAGATTGTGCTGCATGTATATAAGCTGAAAGAAGGTTGGGATGTAAATAATCTGTTTACGATTATCCCACTTAATGCTGCAAAGAGTGATATATTGGCACTTCAAACTATTGGTAGAGGATTGAGGCTTCCTTTTGGTGAGATAACGGGTATTGAGGAATTAGATACCTTGGATATTGTTGCTCACGATCATTATCGAGAGATTGTGGATGATATCAAGAATAACCCTGTATTTAAGAAGAGAAATCTTGATGAGGAAGATATACCGAACACAAAAACAGTTATGGTAGAGCCAGCAGTTGAGAACCAGCAGATTTCATTATTTGATGAAGCGTTATGCGAAAGTAAAGTGAAATCATACCAAGATTTGAATAATGAAAATGTGGTGGAGAATCTGTTTGCTGAGTATCAGAAAGCATTTGTAAAGAAAGTAGCACCCAAGAAGTCCGAAAGTGATAGTGGACAGATGTCTATTTTTGATTATTTTGCTAACGATGATGAAAAAGAAACAAATGATGGCACAGCATCAGATCACAAAATGACACAGACGGGCATGGGCACTGATGCAGTTGATACATCATTTACTGTACATCAGGGGGATGCTTCATTACAGATTGATTTACAGAAGTCATCGGGCAGTAAGAATGTATTGCCATATGCAAAACAAGAGTTTATCAAGAAAGTTGAAGAGTTAAAGAAAGTTGCTATCTCTGTTCCAAAGATTGGAATTAGCTATAGTTCAACAATTACATTTAAGCCTTTTACTGTTAAACGAAATATTATGGATTTTGATGTTGCGGCATCGAGAATCGAGAGATATGACGCTGTAAATGGTAAGTTGCTGCAAGTGCTGGATGCGGATGCACTTATTGTAGAAAATCCTGAGAATATGCTTGCAGTTTCTTTATTGGAGAGTATTCCGGAGTTTAGTTCTGATGATGCAGAATTTATTCTTGAGGTGGTTGATCAGTATCTCGCATTAATCGAAGGTACGGATGAAGAAAAAAAGAAGATTGTCCGTAGATATGCAACTGTTATAGTAGAGGACTTAAGAAAACAGATATATGCGTCAAAGGAAGAAAGCACTGAGTTTGTATTTAACGTTCAGAAAGACCTTATTGTATTCAAATCATTTGCGAAGAATATGAAGGAAAATGGACGATTGAATTTTAAGAAGGAAGTGCCAGATAAGAAAAATATTAAGCAATATTTGTTTGAAGGATATAAGAAATCATACTATGCAGAGAATGCATTTGATAGTGATGATGAGAGAAGGTTGTCTGTGGTATTAGAAGAGGATTCAGAAGTTATTAGATTTATAAAGCCACCTTTGAATCAGTTAGGACTATTTTATAAGGCGGCAAAACAGTATAATCCTGATTTCTTAGTAGAGACGGCTGACAAGAAATATATGATTGAAGTGAAGGCTGCAAATCAAACAGATAATGAAGATGTACAGGAAAAAGCAAAGGCTGCAATTAAGTGGTGCGAATGTGCATCGCAGGTGGATGCGGACGGAAAGACTTGGGAGTACCGCCTAGTGCCAGGGGATAAGATTATAGTAGGTAATACATTCAAATATGTAATTGGTATGGCAATTCTTGTTGTAGTAGACGGAGAATAAACGGAGGTTGTAGATGGCTGATATAAAGGATTTTAAACATGCTATTGTTCGACAGAAGATTTTAGATGCAGTACGAAAAGACTTAATAGGACCAACATCAGATTGTGAACAATTGAATGAAGTACCAACGAGTAGTTATATTACGGGATTATTATATCCTGCTGATACAGATGTAACGGAAGATGAAAATTACAATGATGTAGAGTTTACAGAAAAGAATTTCGATGCTGATGGAGAAACTTTGGAGGCAGGAATTTTTGAAGAAGAGGAACCAGAGGATAGAGTAAAAGGTGGTTTTCAGAAGCCGTCTTCTATAGGTGTCTCTTTCTATGTCTCTGATAATGTTCAAAAGGTTAATGCTTATATTAATTGGGGAAAGTATTATGCAGAACAGGTGCAGGGTGAAGTAATAGATGAAACCTTAGAAGAAGATGCAGAGAATAAGAAAAAAAAGAAACATACCATATATATTCGTGAGCAGATGAATGATGTTGTGGAAATCGATTTTAATCTGATGGGGCGTTCGAAGCAGATTCCACTTGAGTCTAATGGAAACATCTATATTTATGTTATAAAGATGCAGTTAGACAATGGATACAAGATGGTATCGGTTTATTTGCATAATAATGATAAGTCAGATGGCGATGAAAAAGAATATGCAAAGGTAATGTTCCAAGTGGAGATGCTCATAGCAGATGATTTGATGAGTCCTATTTTTGTACCAGAATATCTCTGTAGAAAAGTTGAATTAGAGGATGAATATTATTATAAAGGCAGACCAGTTTATGCAAGAGGAAGAGGTTGTGCTGCTACTTGGGAAAAGAAAGCAGAAGAGATAAATGCAACTGCTATAAAATCATCATTTATTCCAGATTATGAAATTCCAAGTGTAAGTGCACAGATAGATGATATGCCGGAGCATGCCTTTTCGATGCTTCAGATGGGCTCACCAAAGAAAAAGTCAGAAGTTATTCAGAATCTTCATACATTGACAGAAATGTATGGAAGTTGGATTACAGATGTATTGACAAACGACGAAGCTATGCATGATGATAAATTTAAGGCAACAGGTCAGACTATTATTGATAAATGCAATGATGCAAATCGTAGGATGAATGCTGGAATTGATTTGATTGAAAACAATGATAAGGTATATCAAGCGTTTGTATTTATGAATCAAGCAATGTATTTACAGAGAAGTATTACAGCTTTTTCAAAAGATTATGGTAATGGCATTCCTTGCAGCTTAAGAGATTATATGACTGATATGCCAGAAAAAGGAAGAAAGAAAGATCACAGTGAGTGGAGACCATTCCAGATTGCATTTGTTCTTTTGAATTTATATGGGATTATGGATGGTGAGTCTCCGGAACGAAATATTGTTGATTTATTATACTTCCCTACTGGTGGTGGTAAGACAGAGGCATATTTAGGGCTGATTGCTTTTACTATAGCATATAGGAGACTGACAGCTTCAGATGAAACTGATTATGAGAAAGATGGTGGAGTAACAGTATTTTTAAGGTACACGCTTCGTTTACTTACAACTCAGCAGAGAGACAGACTGATGCGTCTTATCGTTGCAATGGAACAATTGCGTGAGAAGAATGAAAAATTATATGGTAAGGAAAGAATTTCAATTGGATTCTGGGTTGGAGGTAATGTTACCCCAAATAAATTTAGCGAATACAGTGATTCTGATCAATTTAAGAAGAAAGAATTTATAAGGAAGCTTACAAAGCAGATTATTAAATGCCCTTATTGTGGTAAGGAAATCACACGGGATGAATATGACATCAATGAAAAGGGAAAGTATGTTAAAATTCATTGTGCAGATAAGAATTGTATGTTTTCGTTAAAAACAGGAAGAACCATACCGGTTTATCTTGTTGATGAGGAAATTTATGCAAAGTGTCCTACTGTGATTATTTCTACTGTAGATAAATTTGCGAGACTTCCATGGTCTGAACAAGTTGGTTTGCTATTTGGCAGAACAGATAGATATTGTAGTAGATGTGGACATATTGCTATTGGAGAAAAGCATGCAGGAAGACATAATGCAGATGTCGCAGCAGGATTGGAAAGGGCTGAAACGGTTGCATGTAAACCATTCTATCCTCCTGAGCTAATTATACAGGATGAGCTTCATTTAATTACTGGTCCTCTTGGAACGATTTATGGCGGATATGAAACTGTTGTAGAAGAGATGTGTTGTATTGAGAAGAATGGAAAGAAGATTCGACCTAAGTATATTGTTTCAACAGCAACTATTAGAAATGCTGGGGAACAGATTAAGTTCCTTTATGGGAGAAATGAATTTGCACAATTTCCGCCAAGTGGCTTTGATACAAGAGATTCATTTTTTATTAAGGAAGTACCGCTTCCAACTGAAAATTTGGTGGATGCTTCAGAAGAAAAAATCAGTAGAATGATTAGTGATGGAAAAAAGCCATTTCGTCAATATGCTGGTATATGTGCGAGCGGACAATCTGTAAAAACAACTCTTATTCGTTTGTATTCGATCATTTTGCAAACAGCACTAGATATAGCAAAGGAACCGGAATATGAGGATTATATTGATCCATATTACACATTGATTGGGTACTTTAATAGTATTCGAGAATTGGGTGGTGCAGTGCGCCTTCTTGACGATGATATAGCAAGCCGTATTCGTGTTGTAAAGAATAAATATAATAGCTCAGAACAGAGGTATCTCAGTTTTGAGGGAAAGAAGGAAATTACATCTCGTATACCTTCATGGGAGATTGCGCAGGTTCTTGAAAAGTTAGCAATTTCTTATGATAAAAACAAGGAGAAGCAAGGCTGTTATGATGTTGTTATTGCAACTAATATGATAGCGGTAGGTATGGATGTTGACCGTTTAGGACTTATGTCAGTTGTAGGTCAGCCAAAGCAGAACTCTGAATATATTCAGGCAACAAGCCGTGTGGGTCGACAGCATCCTGGAATTATTTTTACTGTTTATAATCCTTACAGACCAAGGGATTTGTCTAATTATGAGAATTTTGTTGGCTTCCACTCACAGATGCATAGATATGTAGAAGGAACTACAGCAACGCCATTTGCGGCTAGAGCTAGAGACAGAGTATTACATGCATTGGTAGTTTCTTTACTAAGATTACAGGTAGAGACGATGGCTGATAATGGTGGAGCATCAAACATTAATGATATTTCTGATGAACAAATCAAAGATATAAAAGACAAAATTCTTGAGCGAGTTAAGATAACTGCACCATCGTCTTATGTAGATACAGAGAAAGAAATGGATGAGTTTATCAATACTTGGAAGAACATTGCAAAAGACGAAAAACTATATTATTTTGTTCCAGCAGTAGCTGATGATAAGAAGAGGCTGCTTACATACTATGGCGAATATTATGGAGACAAAGAAAAACCAACACTAAGTTCTATGCGTGATGTTGAGCAATCATCAACAGTTTTTTATTGGGAGGGTGTCTGATGAATTTTTATAAAAAATTGGGCGAGATTCGTCCGAATCAGTTAATAACTACATATGGACCAGGCTCGATAATGGATGCTGTAAATGATTCATTGACAGTTTTAGATATAGAGTACTGGGATACTAACAATATTGGTAAAGAAATTAGAGATGCAAGATTGGCTAGTTATATGAATGTTCGACGATTTTTTATGCCAAAGACAGGTGGAAAAGAGGATATTCCAGTTGTGTCATTTCCATACTACCATGTGTGTTCAAAGGGAACATGCAAATTCTTATTTGATATGAGAGATTACTTTGATATGGACCAGTACAAAAAGAATCAAGGTGAAGTGAAATGCCCTAAGTGTGGATTTCCAGCATACCCTTCGAGATTTATAACAGTATGCGAAGATGGGCATATGGACGATTTCCCTTGGAGATGGTGGGTACATCATGGAGAAACAAGTTGTAAAGAAGATATGTACCTAAAATCAATGGGCAATACTTCATCACTTGCAGAACTCCGTGTTGAGTGTAATTGCGGTGCAAGGAGAGTTATGTCTGGAGCAATGCAGAAGGAAAAATTTGCTGGTCTATGCTGTTCAGGAAACCATCCTCATAGACCAGGAACAAAGGCGAAAATTTGTAAGAAGAGTGTAATACCTAGCCAGCGTGGTGCATCTAATGTGTATTTTACAGTCACAAGAAATGCAATATCAATTCCACCTTGGACAAATCCTATTAATGATATCATGGGTGCACAAAGAGCAACTATTGAAACATTGGTAGAGGCTATGGGAGAAGAGGCAGGTCTTTCATTTGCTTATCAGAAGTATTTTGGAGATAAATATTCTTATGAAGACTTTAAAGCTGCCTATGATAGATTAAGCCAAAATATTAAAGAGTTTACTGAACTTAAAGAAATGGAGTATGCAGCTATTACGCATCATGAGGATGTCGAGTATCAACATGATGTTAAGTACTTCAAAGCAGAAGAAGTTGCTTTGAGTGAAAGTTTAAAAGAGTATATTTCTAGGATTATTAAAATACATAGATTACGTGAAGTACGAGTTTTGACAGGTTTTACAAGATTGGAAGCACCAGAACCAGAAGTGGATGAGCAGTCACATATCGTAAAATTGAAGTGCTCTTCGGGAGAAAAATGGCTTCCGGCAGTCGAAATCAATGGTGAAGGTGTATTCATTGAATTAAATAAGGAAAAAATAAACCAGTGGATGCAGATAGAGACTGTGAAATTTCGTTCTGATAAATATGAGGAATGTTATGCAGCATATTGTCAGAAAAAAGGATGGGAGAAGTTTAAACCAAGAAATGCAGAGTATGTGTTGTTACATACACTTTCACATATGTTGATTAAGGAAATGTCTATGCAGTCAGGATATTCATCATCTGCATTACATGAACGCATTTATAGTAGTGAAAATATGTGTGGAATTTTAATTTACACAGGTGCGGCGGATAAGGAAGGTTCACTAGGTGGACTTGTTGAACTTGGCGGAATGAATAAGTTTTTGCCGCTTTTAAAAGGGGCACTGGAGAATGGTTTAACATGTACAACAGACCCAGAATGCTTTATGAAGAATCCGACGAGTGAGAGATTAAATGGGGCTGCCTGTCATTCTTGTACTATGATATCAGAAACTGCATGTGAAAATGGTAACCGCCTACTTGATAGAGCATTAGTTGTACCGGTACCGGAGCATGAGGAAATGGGATATTTCAGAGAATTGGTGAGAGATTTATGTGGAATACAAGTGTAAAAATTGAGTACATTGCAGGGCTGATAGTAGATGCACTTGAAAATTATTCTGTTAATAGAGAGAATGCACAGTTTCGTCTTGTGATTGAAGAACTTAGAAATCATTTTACTAATTGTTCGGAAGAGGAGATAACAGATATAATCAGCCTTTGTATGAAGATGTATTCGTCAAAGAAAATTGAACACGCAGAACTTGTCCTTACTGCACCAGATTCATTCCGTGTGAAAGCATTAAGAACCAAAGATACAATGCGTAATATGATAGAGAATACGGAAAAGAGTCTTACTATAACTGGTTATTCAATCTCAGATTATTTTGCCGAAATGCTCGATGTTATTATTAAAAAAAGCCAGCAAGGAGTATATGTTCGTATATATGTGAATGATATAGAAAAGCAGAAAGAAGCACTTGACAGGCTGATGTCATATCGTTCGAGATTCTTACAGATATATGAATATCAAAAGCAAGAAGATGACAAGATGGCAGCATTGCATGCGAAACTTATTGTATCAGATGTAAAGAAATCACTGGTGTCGTCAGCTAATCTTTCATATCACGGAATGCAAGGAAATATTGAAATGGGATTCTTGATTGAATCCCATGATAAGGCAAAGCAGATTGAAGAAGTTATGAAAGAAATGGTAAGGATGAAAGTATTCTCAAAATTAAGAGAGTAGGTGTTGTTTTGCGAAAATTAGAAATGAAATATTTTAACACATACTATTTTTGTTCAATAATTCAATATATTATTGAGGACTCTAGCTTGGATTATGCTAGAACATTGGCAGAATTTACAGAACCGTTAAGTGAATGTGAAAGAGAAAATTTTTCTAAAGAATCGTATCTTCATAGCTTTGTAGATTTTGCTGTGGAAAGAATTCTTTTCGAACAAAATAAGTATATGGCGTTAGATGTTGAAAGTGCTATTGATGCAGATAGATTTGAAAATGTAATTGGTAAAAAACATGAAGTATTCTATAGATATGGATACAAATACACTACATTCGAATTGGCGATTATGCATTATCAAGGATGCATTGAAAAAATGGAAGATTGGATTGCAAAAAATATAACTCCAGATGAGTTTGAAGCTTTGGATGTTGCCACACAATATACTAATTATCTTGAGGACAATTATTATGATGTGATTGATTGTATTAAGAACGAAGTAGTCTATTTGCTGTTTCAGAACAGAGAGTTTTTGATGCATTTTAATATATTTATGTCAGATGTGCTCCCAGGGAAGTCAGATAGAAAAAATGTTCCACTATGGGTAAAACGTGCAGTCAAATATAGAGACCGTTGCAAATGTGTTATGTGTCAAAAGGATCTATCCGGAATCATGGATATTGAGGGACAATATGAGAATCAATACGATCATATTGTTCCTTTAGAAGATGGTGGACTCAATGATGTATCAAATATGCAATTGATGTGTAGTAAATGTAATAAAGAAAAGGGAATAAACATTTATACAAATAATATATATCATTTTTATTATGATAATTAATGAGAAAGAAGGTTTCATAGGATGGAGCAGAAAGAATTACAGGTAACATTTGATATAAATACAATAGATCACTTGGGGGTAAAACTATATTCAACGATTCCACCAATGATTGCAGAGTTGGTATCAAATGCTTGGGATGCTGATGCAAATAATGTTTATATAAACTTTAAAAATGAAGGTGAGAAGACTATTACTGTTTCTGATGACGGCATTGGAATGACATTTTCTGAATTAAATGATTATTTTTTGAAAATTGGAAGAAATCGTAGAGTTGAAATGCATAAAGATGAAACTGATGGTGGAAGAAAAGTGTTAGGTAAAAAGGGGCTTGGAAAGCTGTCAATGTTTGGAATAGGTAAAAAAATTACGATTTCAACTGTTAAATCTGGCATCAAGAATACTTTTGTAATGGACTATGAGCAGTTAAAAGATTGTGAGGGAAATGTATATAAGCCTACAGTTATTGATTATTGTATTAAAACTGACGAAAAAAATGGAACCTCTTTTTTTATTGAGCATTTATCAAGAAAGTCGGATTTTGATATTGAAAGACTACATAGAAATTTGCAAACTAGATTCCATATTTATTCAGATAAATTTGTTGTACATATAAATGATGATGAAAAATATGAAATTAATTCAAATGATATCCCGGAGGATAAATGTCAGTTTGTATGGAAATTTCCAGAAGATTTTGAAAAAGATTTTGATACGGAAACTTATAAATTCAAAGATTTATTCGAATTTGGCAAAGTTAAAGGAGTACAAGGAAAGATATATACATCACAAACACCATTGAATAAGGATGTTCAAGGAATAGTATTATTTTCAAGAGGAAAACTTGTTCAGGAACATAGTTCATTTGATGATAGAGCAAACGATAATTTTTTTCAATATATGTCAGGAAGTTTTGATGTAGATTTTATAGACAATAGTTTTGACGTTGATAATTGTTCTACAGATAGAAAATCTCTTGCGTGGGATATAGATGAGAATGAGGAGTTATTTAAATTACAAGAACTTATAAAGAAACTTGTGTCTATAGCTCAAAAGAAGTGGAGGGAGCAAAGAAAAGCGGAAAAGAAAAGGAAAGTATCTTCTCATGGTTATGATGTAGACGAATGGATAAAAGCTCTCAATCCAGCAGAAAGACCTTTAGCACAGAAGTTAACAAATGCAATTATTGAAAATGATGATATTGCTGAGGATATAGCAGCAGATTATATTGGATGTATTAAAGATATGTATAGCTTTGAGGGATTTAAACAATTTACTGCAGAGTTAGATGAATTACAAGAATTAGATAATGAGCATGCTATAAAATTACTTACAGACTGGAACACTATTGAAGCGAAAGAATATGCCAAGATTGCTATAGGTAGAGTAAAGACTATTGAGCAATTTGAAAAATTTATACAGACTAATGCATCTGAGAGAGATGTTATCCAAAAATTTCTAGAAGAATTTCCATGGCTGTTAGATGCAAAGATGTCAAAGTTTGAAAGAGAAATTACCTATACAAAGTTATTGAAACAAAAATTTAATGATGAATCTATATTACCAGAAAGTAATAGAAGATTGGATTTTTTGTGTACAAATAGTGCAGGTGTTATTCATGTTATAGAATTAAAAAGACCAAGGATAAAATTGACAATGAAAGAGATACAACAAATTTGCGAGTATGTAGAGTTTATAGAAACACAGTTTCCGCAAACCCAGGGAAATGTGAAGGGATTTTTGATATCTGATAATATGACATATGAACCAGGAGCAAATAAGTATAGAAAAGGATTAGAAAAAGAGGGTATTTTTATTAAATCATATTCGGATTTGCTTGCAGAAGCAAGAAGATATAATGATGATTTATATAAAATGTATGAAGACATAAGCATGAAAAAGAATAATAAATCTGATAAATAAGGATATATAATGTAGTTAAAGAATAAGTTTATCACTTTGAATGAGCTTGTGAATTTAATTGATAGTAAACATAAAACAATAAATGATAGAATCTGTTTTTGAATACGAAAAAGCTTAATTATATATTGAGATAGTTTTATCAATCATAAAATAAAGAAGGAGTGAATTCATGGACATAAAGCAGCTAATTGGTGAAACCACAGATTATGACAAAAAGCTTGCTCTTGAAGAGAAGAAACCTAAAAGTTGGTGCAAGAGCATCAGTGCGTTTGCTAATTGTTTTGGTGGCAAGTTGATATTTGGTGTATCTAACAATAGTGAATTAGTGGGACTTGCTGATGCAGAAAGTGATGCGGAGAAAATTAGTGAAGCAATAAAAATACATTTGAATCCAATACCAGAGTTTAAGCTTTCGTTTGAAAAAGATGGGGACAAGATTTTTGTTATTGTAGAAGTTATGAAAGGGCAGCAGACACCATACTATTATGAGGGAGACGGGCAACTTGTCGCATTTATGCGTATAGGAAATGAAAGTGTTCCAGCGACTCCTTCACAACTAAGAGAACTGGTTCTTCGTGGTAGCGGTGAAAGCTATGATAGCCTGAAATCAAGATATGATTTTGACAATATGTCATTTACAAAATTGAAATCAGTATATAAGCAGAGAACGGGAAATACATTTGAAGATACAGATTATGAATCATTTGGATTGATTGATGAAAAAGGGAATCTAACGAATGCTGGAGCACTTTTGGCAGATGAATCACCAGTACGTCATTCCAGATTGTTTTGTACAAGATGGAATGGACTTACTAAAGCATCAGGAATAGTGGATGCACTTGATGATAAGGAATATACTGGCAGTCTTGTCACATTGTTGCAGGCAGGAACTGATTTTGTGAGAAATAATTCCAAGAAAGCATGGCGTAAGGTTGGTGACGGCAGAATTGAAATGCCTGATTATCCGGATAGAGCAGTGCTTGAAGGTGTAGTAAATGCATTGATTCATAGAAATTATCTGGAGATAGGTAGTGAAGTCCATATAGATATGTTCGATGATAGAATTGAAATATATTCACCCGGTGGAATGGTAAGTGGAATATCTCTTGAGGGGAAAAATCTATTGAAAATTCCGTCAAAGCGAAGAAATCCGATATTAGCTGATATATTCAGCCGTTTAAAATATATGGAGCGTAGAGGTAGTGGATTTAAGAAGATATTGGCAGATTATGAGGGACAAGTAGAATTTGATGAGACCAAGATGCCAGTCTTTGATGCAGATAATGATGATTTTACATTGACTTTGTATAATCTGAATTATGGCACTAATTATGCAACACAGGTGAATGAAAATGTCATAGAAAATGTCATAGAAAATGTCATAGAAATTTCGGAAGAAAAAATGAAGCAGTTAATGCCAGAGTATTCTAAGAAGAAGCTTACTAAAGCATGTGAGATTCTAAAAATGATTTCCGAAAATCCGAATATTTCTATTGATGAATTAAGAATAGCCTTAGATGTCACAGATAGAACAATTGCTAGATATATATCAGAATTAAAGGATAAAGGTATCATAGAACGAAAAGGTCCAGATAATGGTGGTAAATGGAAAATTAAGTAAGTGAATGACAGTAAATATGGCACTCAATGTGACCCCCAAACTTTTACTCAAGAATATTCCGAAGTTAGTCTCAACGAAGTCTCACTAGATTTGAGACTGAGGAGGTTCAAAATCATGGACATAAGCAAAAGGAATTGGAAATTATTTCGAGAAAGATTATCAGGCAGGTTTATTAGGAAATAGATAAAATGTATGAGAAGAATGCACTAAATAATTTTAAAGATGTATTGGGAAAATATTGTGCAATTAATCAGTTTGTTGAATTGTCAAAAAGGTGTTTTTTGGTTGAACATCAAAACGAGATACAGAAAAGGGATACATTTGTGAAGTTAGCAACAGAATATGCAGTAACTCTGACAAATTATGATGCAGATTCGATGGTTTGCGAAATGTGCAGAAGTTATATTGTTAATGTTCATTTGTGTTTTGAAACATTTTTGAAAGATGTATGCCGGCAGATAAATAAATACGGAAAGAATGAATATAAACCGAGAATTCAAGAAGAGTCATATTTATCATGTGCAGTCAGAAATATTTGTGGTAATAACTTATCTGATGATATGAAACCTTTGTATGAGTTATGTGAATACTATCGACTGATAAGAAATACTTCGGTTCATGATTTATGTGAGGTTGATTCTCATGAAAAAGAATATCGTAAATTACAAAAGTATAATTTTAAGACCGAGGCTAAATTTTCAAAGCTAGTAGCACCAAATAAATATGAAGAAATATCATTCGATGATTTTGTTATGTTTTCTAGATCTTGTGTTGAATTGGCAACATACATTTTTGAGAAAATGGCTTATGATTATACTAAAATAGCTTTGGATATTCCAGATAAGCAAATAAGTAAATGGCGGAAATATAGTAAAAACCGTCAAGAGAAAGCGCTTTGCTTGTACATAAAGACCTTGTATAAGGTGGATGAAGAGTTCATAGAGCAAATACCAAAACTTCTTAACATGATTATTGACCCGATAGTCTAATGGTAGGGCGTCCCCCTTCATAAGTGCATTTGCAACAGTGCACTTATGAAGGGGAAAGATGTGGTTCGAATCCACATCGGGTCTTTTTATAGATATTACTAACGAAAATGCAGGAGAGAGGTGTTAATGATGGCGAGTTCTTATTATCAAAACTTAATTAAACGTGTTTTAGAAGCATCTACAACGGATAATTGGGAAATAGCAGTGCGGGAATGGGATATTGTTGATTGTGAAGAAGATGAGGAACATGCATCAGAATGTGTATGTGGAAAAGAGAATCTGAGATACTTATTTACGATTAGAAATAGAGAAACAGGTAGAAGTTTATACCCGATAGGATCTTCTTGTATAGAAAAATTTGAGCGAGATGATTTAGATTATGAAGTAGATGTTCAAGTGGATATGTATCGTTTAGCGCATGCTATGGAAAGAGGGGAACGAATAGAATTAACTTCAAAGTACTTTTCGAAGAAATTACTATATGCATTGTATGAAGAAGGAGCATTTGCACCCAATAAATATAATAGGTATGATGGAACAAATGATTATCAGTTTATGTTGGATATGTTCAATAAAAGAAATAAGAGTGAGATTACAGAACAGCAGCATAGAAAGATAAGAGGTTTGATAGCATATTCTATCAAGCCATTTTTAAGAGAACGACTAAAATATAAGTGAAGTTTATATAAATAACAATAGAAACAAATAGTAATTTAGCAAAAGGCATGATTTATCAGATTTTTACTGACGATTGTAGCAGAAAGTAAAGTATACCTGAGCAGACATGTTAAGAGAAATCTTGCAAAGGCAATCGATTTTATTCAGTACATAGAAATTTTGTGGTACTGCCCATTAGTACCACAAAATTTCTAGTTGCAGAAACATCGTCTGGAGATTATAATTTCCATAGGTGGACTTGCAAACCGACAGAAATTTATTCTGTGAATAGTGAACAAACCTGCAAGCCACCGGAACTACACACAATAATGACAATATAGCAATGGTACTGGATTGGTACTAAAAATATGTGAAACGAAGAATAACGTGTGGAAAAAGTATGAGTTATCAATACAAAACAGTATAGATAACTGCACTGAAATAATCAAAATCAAACCAGACTTTGCGAGTTTGAATAAATAGGTAAATCCCTACAAGGCTTGTATTTACAGGCTTTGTAGGGATTTTTTAGATGGCGATGGGTACGATTTGGGTACAAAATTTTATTGCAGAAATGGAGAGCCTTTCACGTTGACAATGCTGATTTATTTATGCTATTTTCCATTTTGCGTATTTCAGTATTTAACTTTGTAGCAATTGATTTTACCTGAGGTTCGTTGTTATAATAAAATCTTTCTTTATAAAGTTTATTGCCTATGGACTTGCTTTTTAAAAAATATGCATAATTATTTGTAATTTTAAAAAAGTCCAAATATGAATTTCCAAGCAATGTAAGACACTGATAATATTCTTTATCATTAACTGACAAAGACTGAAAGCAATTAACACTTTCTTCAAGATATCTGATTGCGGCTAATTTATCTTCAGCTGCGTCGCTTTTGTTTAGCAAAAAACTTCCATATATCCATAAAATAGAAGCATAGGTTTTTGTTGATTTAATTTTTTGATAGAGAGAATTGGTTTTTATAGACCAAATACAATCTATATATGCTTTATCAATATCTTCTTTGAGATGTTCTTGCAATAGGTGTGTTTGATCAATAATTCCTAATGCTCTAGCTTTTTGATATTTTACATATGGGTGCATGGTAGTTCGTTCAAGCATAGAAAATTCTTTGATGGCAGATTCATAAGCTGATGATACATGAAAATGGCTTTCAGTTCGACAGTCGGAAAGTGTATTCTGGTATATATGGTACGATTTGGCGGCTGCAATTTTATCACCATCATATTCAATAGCCCAATCCCTAATAATGTTCCTGACATTTGGATTAGTATTCAAATCTTGATTGAGGTTGTCCAATTCTGTATTTATTTCATTAATACTTGATTTTATTTTCATTGATAATTTTTCATAGGTGTTGCTATCCGGTAAAAGTTTTTGAATTATATATTTTTCGGCGAAAGAATTTAAATGATATGTTTCGCCATTTTTTTCAAGTATTAAGTATTGGCATAATAAGTTGATATAGGGATTGATATTTATGTAACTTAAATCGGAAAGCATGCATATCGTATAAATGTCTATTTCTTGGTTGGGATAAACTGCAAAAATTTTTAAAAGACTAAATAACAAATCTGCATGTTCTTTAAATGTTTTTTCAAGTTCATCAAATGTGTTTTTGAACATAAATTCACTTATTATATCATAACCATTAAGTGGAATCGTTGAAAATTCGTTTACTATGTTTGAAACAGTAGGAAGTGCAGATAAATCACTGGTTATTCCTTCTATAGTAGCTATTTTTCGACTCAATCTACGGAGACTTAAAACTAACACAAGAGTATTTCCTTTTGTTGATTCAAGTAATTGTTCCATCTCTGTTTCACTTAATGATAAATCGAGATTATTTTCTTCAACATATTCATGAATGAATTTTTTTCCGTTGGTATTTGAAAAACCACTAATGCCCATTCGTTCTTGATAATTTTCTTCGTTTCTAGATGTTATAATATATTGTACTGAAATAGGCGACATACTTTCTACGAATGTATATATTTTTGCACGTTCATCTTCATGAATGCTTTCTAAATTATCTATAACAATTATTCCAGTTTTATTGAAATTGGAAAAGGATTCTATATTCAGGGCATTATAAATACTTGTTTCTAATTCCTCTAAGGTTGTAAAATTTTGCCTTTGCTTTTGACACAGAATATCTCCAGAAGTTTGAGATATTTCCAGAAACTCTTCTTTGGCTGAAAAAAATAAAATAAAATCAGGATGATAGTTATTAGTGGTATTGTTATCAGATATATCTTGAACAATTGATTTGATAACTTCTGTAACAATTGCGGTTTTTCCCAAGCCGCCATACCCATATATGCATAAGGACGATTTTTTCCTTAATGCATTGGGAATACCGTAAATGAATGTTTTTACATCTTCAATTTCTTTATTTCTACAGACAATTTTTTTGTCTGAGAACGGAATGTTAGAAAAATTGTTGATTGGTATAGGAATAGAAGAGTTTAACGATTCTAAAGATCTTATTTCTTGATAGATGTCGCACTCTGGTTTATCCCAAAAACATTCTTCGTATTCTATACCAATATATGTGCAACTATCAGAAATAAAATTAAGGGTAGGTATCATATCCTCTGTATCCAAAGTTTTGCATCCAGGATGGTCTAATTTATTTCTGACATAATGATATTTATCTAATTGTGCTATAAAGGTGTTGTAGTTGGAAAAACAACTAGTATAATCATGAAAAAGCGGTTCAAAAATTTTAATTGTAGAAACAAGCGTTCCGACATCTGGAACATTAATATCATTTTCAACAATCTTATTTATACTAGATTGAATTGTCATTTCAAATAACTGATAATAATATGCAAATTGCGATTTCATTTGTCCATATTTTGATTTAAGTTCTTGAGAAGCATTATCTGGTAGAGTAATTTGGTCTATTGCTGAAAAAAAACTACTAGCATCGGGATAAGACAATGTTATTTTTTGGGCAATATAAGTTCTAAAAGGAATTTCGAATCCCATAACGATAGTTCTTAATTTATCGTGTTCCTTAGTTGATAAATACATAGTTCCTCCTTAAGTTTTGTAAATTTTTTAATTAAATGATATTTTCTTAGTTAGAAATGAAAATTATGATATAGTTTCTCAAATACCTATGTTGTAACTTGCAATATAGTCTATTCTTTTGGATTCAATCCCATCTTATCCATAACCTCATCATGTGCCTTCTGAATCTTAAGCCGTTCCTGCCATGGTTCCGATTCCGGATAAATATCCATCCAGAGGTTAAAGTCTGCCTCCGCTTTCAGCAGAGCTTCCCCACGCTTCTTAACATCTTTTATTTCATTACATTTCTCAACTTCTTCCATATATTCTTCATAACGGTCTAACCAAGACCGCATCAAAGACAATGTTCCAAAGCTGATTCCAACCATATCATTTCCAACTTTATCCTGGCATTCAAAGAGTTGTCCATCGTATTGCCGGAATATCTGAAAAAGTCTGTGAATGGCTTTTATACCGTCAAAATCAGAGTTCGCCAGTACTTCGGGATTGACAGATAAAGCGTCTGCTATTTTTTCAAGGGATGATGGCTTGGGATTTCTTCTGCCGCTTTCGTAGGCACGAATGTAGGCTTCACTTGCTCCAACCATTTCTCCTAATTGTCTTTGAGTAAGATTACGTTCCTGCCGAATACGTCTTATGTTTTCCCCGACTGTCATAACAACATGCCTCCTGCTTTAAAGCTATATTTTTGTGAAACTGTTTAACATCATATATAGGATAACACACAAGAACAAAAAAATAAAGCAAAAAGATATTGACACGAAACAAAAGTTACGATAATATTAAAACGCAACAAAATGATACTATATAGAAATAAATAAAAGAAAAGGAGGAAACAATATGAACGAAAAAATCTATTACAGTGTAGAGGACATTGCAAAAATGCTTGGTGTGAGCATGGGGAAATCATACAAAATCCTTAGAGAAATGAATAAGGATTTGGCAAGTAAAGGATTTCTCACAATCGCCGGAAAAATTCCGGTGGAGTATTTTAAGGAAAAATGGTACGGAGGAGCAAAGGAGGTAAGTGCATGAGCTGCAATGCAAAGAAAGACCCCAATGGTACGTGGCGGATACAATATCGCTGGACAGATTGGACAGGAACCAAAAAGAAATCACAAAAAAGAGGTTTTAAGACCAAGAAAGAAGCAGAAGAATGGTATGCACATTTCATGCTTCGGCAATCATCTGTAAATGTCAACATACTCTTGTACAAAAAGTGGAAAATATTTTTGTACAATTACCGGTGCTACGCTTCAGCCTCCTGAGTCTCCAGATAGGCTCGTTTATCCTTCAAATGATATGACGGTCCTTTTATAGATATGACTGAGGAATGATGTAACAGTCTATCTAAAACAGCATTAGCCAGTGTTGCTGATCCGAATATCTCACCCCATCTTGAGAATGGAGTATTGGTAGTTATTATTGTACTGTTTTTCTCATAGCGTCTTGCTATAAGCTGGAAAAATAGGTTGGCTGAATCAAGATCAATCGGCATATATCCAATTTCATCAATAATTAATACTTTGTATTTAGCAAAGAACTTTAACCTTGATTCAAGTCGGTTCTCATGATGTGCAGCCTTAAGCTGATTCATAAGATTTTCAAATGTTATGAAATAAGTTATATTTCTTGCTTTGGCACAGCTTATACCAATGGATGTTTGAATGGTGTAATATGCTTCAGGAAACAAATAATATTCATATAGGCGAATTAACAGTAGATTTATCGAAAAGAAGTGTCGTAATGGGTAATACTGAAGTTATGCTTACAAATCGGGAATTTGAAATACTTTATTTGTTAGCAAGTAGTCCAGGCAGGGTATTCAGCAAAGAGCAAATATACGATCTTGTATGGGAAGAACCCTATTCAGGTGATTACAACATTGTCATGGGCCATATTCGCAACATTAGAGAAAAGATAGAAGATAACCCTAGCAAACCATTCTATATACAGACGGTATGGGGTGTCGGCTATCGGTTTAATCAAAAAATGGTCTAATGATAATAATTTAGGTTAAACTGAGATACAAATTTAGTCAAGCGGGAACAGAATAATATTCAAAATTGAAAGCTGTAAAATTTCACGTTGAATTTTACAGCTTTCATGCGTATAATATATAAATAGAAGAAGCTATGTCAAGGAAAGGTAGTTGATTTTATGCCGAATATATTACCAGTATCAGATTTGAGAAATTATAATGAAGTATTGAAAAATTGTCAGGTTGGAGAACCTGTGTTTTTGACCAAAAATGGCAGAGGCAAGTTTGTGGTTATGGATATTGAAGACTATGAGCGTGAGAAGGCTGAAAAAAAGTTGCTTATGAAGCTACAGGAAGCAGAAGAAGTAGTTAAGGATGAAAGTGCCTGGATGAGTTTGGATGAACTAAAGAAATCTGTCGGGGTATAGCCTATGATGAAATTACGAATTAACCCTATTGTAGCAGAGGACTTGAGGAGCATTAAAGAGTATATTGCTGAAGATAATGAAGAAATGGCAACAAAGGCCATTCAGGAGATATATGCTCGAATTGAGAATATACAGCAATTTCCGTATATGGGAGCTGATCTTGCTAAGAGGGTCAGCTTCCGGACGGATTATAAATATGTGATTAGCGGAAATTATGTTGTGTTATATAAGATTGGAAAAGAGTTTGTGGAGATTTACAGGGTTGTGAATCGATATCAAGATATCACGAGGATATTTGAATAAGAAAGGGAAAATAGGTTATAGGAATAAATAATAACTATCAGAGGGCTATAAGATTGATAAAGATGGATAGGCAGATAAAAGGGTAAGAAAAACTATAAAATAGTTGAATATAAGAGAAGATGTATATGAGAGATAAGCCTTTATTTATTGGATTATTGCTTATGAAAGGATGCCGACTGATTATGAATTAATAAAAAGTGGAGAATTGATATGTTAAGGGAGATTGCTAATAAATTATTTGAATTATTTATAGTGAACCGAAATGCTATTGCTATTCAGCTTAAGGATGGAAATTATATTACCAAATACACAAAAATTACAGAGAATGATATTTATTGTATGCTAAAAGAAAAAAAGTCTTTAGGTAGTTATCAACAATTATATAAAAGCCCATATGTGAAATGGATATGTTTTGATTTTGATTGTAAAGATAAAGAAAATCCGAATCTTTTGGAATTATATAAAAAATGTACGTTACCATTAAATAATTATCTGAGAGCTAACAATATATCATTTGTTAATGAATTCTCTGGAAGAAGGGGTATTCATACATGGATTATTTTTGATGACTATTTGAAAAAGACTGATGCATTTAAGATTCTAAAAAAAATAAAAAATGCAGTGGCGTTTAATTATGATGAGTCAGTATATGGTTTAGATGAATTTCCTGCAACTGGTAACAGCAAAGGTAACAAATTGGGAAAACAGGTAAAAGTGCCGCTGTCTTTTCATTCGTGTGGAAAGCAATCGTATTTTTTTCTAGGTGAATATACAGAAAATAGTTATGGAGAAGAATTTTATAAAGAGCAGTTATTTATTTTAAATACTATTAAAAAAAATAAGATATCAGAAGTAATTAAAATATTACAGTTAGAAGATGTTCAAATAGAAGTGCCATACAAAAAGATGTATATTACTGAGTCATTGGATTGTGATGCTGAACAAGTTATTGATATATTATCTCAGACTCAAGTTTACAGACGAATATTTGATAGATTATTGCATGGGGAAGGTTTGTTAAAAGATTGGTTTGTAATGCTCGGTACATTAGGAAAAATAGAAGGCAATTCAAATATATTATGTGATGTGTTTAGATATTGTCCGGATTTCTCTGAAACAGAAACGCAACGGCGTATATCACAGTTTGGTTATAAGTATTTTCCTGCTACGTTTTGTTATCTATACAATTTATATGATTTAGATATGGAAGAAGGTATTGATCCAAATGAAAATGGATTGCAGTATTTGCTTCGACATCTAGATAAAAATATAGATATTCATACTTGGGACGAAAATGAAAAAACTTTCTTAGAGAAGAGTGAGTACACTGTACAAAAAGAAATTAATTATTTATTCACTAATGATGAAGTTCCAGTGGTTTCGGTATATCTTGATTTATTACATTTGACTTCCTATGACACTAGAAAGATTGATATTACAATTTCTCAAATTATGGAAGGTGAAACGATAGAAATTGAACCAAGAGATTGTTATGTATTTGAGAGAATTGAAACAGAATCAAAAACGAGAAAAATGGTATCATTAAGTGCATATGATCGGGTATTAACGTCACATATGGCATTAAATTTATTTTATGGTATGAGCAGAAAAATTAAGTCATTTAGTTATAATCCGAATTATTTATCTGGAAATGATATGTTTTTTCATTGGTATAATTCATGGGGTAATTACTTGGGTAAGATACGTAAATTTTTAGAATTTGATATGTATGAGAATATGTATGTCATAACAATAGATGTATCTCATTTTTATGATAGCATAGATTTTTTAGGCATATATAGGCTTTTTGATAATTATTTAAATCAACAAGAAAAAAATATACTTAAGGAATTGGTTGATTATAATGAAAAACTAATGAGAAAGATAAATGGTAGTAGAAAGGGAGTGCCTCAGGGGCCGGCATATGCGAGACTTATAGCAGAAACTTTTTTAGGAATATTGGTAGAGAATGTAATTGGAAAATTAGGTAATCCGAATGAAAAAATGTTTGTATATAGGTATGTTGACGATATTGTTATATTTCATGATGAAACATTGATAAGTCAGACAATATACGATACTTTTAGTAATATATTTTCGGCATATGGATTAGCACTTAATCAGGAAAAAAGTAAAATATACGGAAAGATTAAAGCGTTGTCGGAAGCGCAAAGATGTGAAATATTGAGAACAAATCAATTTCAATATGGACTTAGAGTGTCGGAGTATTCTTATTTACTTGAAGATGAATATATCCAAAAAAAAGTATCTGCAATTATTGAAGAAAAAGGTAAGTTTGACATTTCCAATATTGCATTTTTCTTTTCAACTTATACAGATGAGAGAGCCAAACAATTGTTTTTTAATAAATATGCAAAAGATATTTTTTCGTGCAAGTATGGGAGGGGAAGTGGATATTCATTATTTTACAAGTATATTTTAAGTAATAGAGAGATACTAGAGAACTGTATAGAAAACTCTCTGTTTGAGTTAATACCCATTAATAGTATAAATTTTTCATGCTGTTTAGCTGCAATTTATTATGCATATAAAAACAGTGAATTACCACAAAGAGAGTATGAAATGTTGCTTGGAACATATATTTCTAACATTGAAGCAGATATAGAAAATATAAAGAGGGAGGAAGACAGAAGCATATTATTGTCATTGGCCAGTCAAAAGAAAAATGAAAGATAAAATAGAAACCTTTTTAAAAAGAATAGATTTAAAACCAGAAATGAAACTTATCTGTGATATATTTGAATTTATTTATGAGTGTGATGCAAAGAAAATAGTGGGTTTAGAGGAAAGAATGGCTGCATTGTTTTGCCGAAGCGTGGCATATTTACCGCAAGATGATATTCCGGAAGAAGTAAAAAATTTATTACTTAATGCTTTTTTGAATATAAGAACAATGGCCAATCAGAGAAATGGGACAAGTGAATTACGAACAATATATTTATTAAACCAGGTATACCAATCAAATGCAAAAACAGAATATGATGAGATAATCGAAGAAGATTTTGAACTTTTGTTAGATAATCTTGAGAAGATAAGAATACTATTTAGAATAGTAGATGACAACGCAGATGAATATTTCCCAATAAGTTCTTTATTATTCAATCTAATAGACTGTGATAATTTAGTACGTGATATAAGAAAAGTTAAAACTATACAGGCGTTAATGCTTGCATTACAGATATTTGACAAGAGTAAGTATCCAAAACAGTTTGAGGATATTCAAAATATAGTCCATGAAAAAGAGTTAAAATTTATAGAATATTTATTTGATGGTGCAAGTCGTTTAGGTGGAGATGAATGGAAGTGTAATTACGAAAAAAATGGGACGCTCGTTTTATATGATGCTAAAAATAGTTCGATTCTGATTCGAAACATAAATAGAGAGTATTTTGAGATAGATAAAAATATTCAGGATATTTACAACTTTTCAGAAGTACATGAAGAAAAGAATGAGGAAGAGACCGGGATGGCATATTATGTAGAATATCCGATGAGTAATTTTGATCCTGTAGATTTAGTAAATGAGTTTTCAATTGTAAATAACAGAAATTCTATTTTACAGATATTAAAACTTATATATGAGGATAAGTATTACAATATTCTTCTTGAGCATTCATTATTTAGAGATTCTAAAAATGTTCGACCTATTAACCCATTTGCAAAAAATGATATGTATACGATTATTGATGGTAATAGTGTTTCAGATGGATTAGTAGAAGTATCCAAATGGTTAAAAAAATATGGATTGGTTAGGCTAGCTGGTAATGGAATCCAAATTGTAAACTTGGGTACATTTATAAGTTTAGAAAAAATATGTACTGTAAAATTTGAACTATTAGGAATAGACGATGAAAGTATTAATTTTACAGAACTATTAGTGAATTGGGTAAGAAATTGTCCAAATAAAAGAGCCTCATTCAATATATTTTTAAAAGAATATACTGAAGAATTAAAGTATATTTATGAAATGAAAGATTTATTTAACAAGAATTTTGAAGATGATTACTTTATGCCATATCCCATAGATTCAAAATTAATCGATGAACTTGATTTTGATGGAATAATAAGTGCTTTTCCAATCCGTACTTTTAATGTAAAAAAAGATTTCTTAGAGGATAGCATAACGATTAGTCTAGACGGAGGTGATGAGGACTTTTCAGATTATGAAATAAAGGATATATCCGGAGATGAAACCCGTGGTTTAGCAGGAGATATTTTAGCGTGTGTTGATGAAGAGAATCATGTTCTATATACAGGAGTGGAAGTCAAACAGTACACTCTTTTAAAAGAAAAAATTTCACAACTTAACAGTAAGTCTTTGAATAGAGAAGTAATAGATAAAATAGGTGACTTTAATGTTTTTCAAATTGTGAAAATGATGAATTGTTTTGAAATAGCGTTTAAAAGAATACATCCTGGAATACCAATGATTGATATAGCTAGATATAGATTGGCACATCATCTGTTGTTATTGAAATTAGATCAAGACAAAGTGACACCTTGGATAGAGTTGCTCAATAGTCATGAAATAGTGGAGTATTCATTTGTGAACTCATTACCACATAATGGAGAACAGGGGGTTTTATATGTCCCTAAAGACAGAAGTCGTTCGCAAAGTACATTTAAACATATATACGAGAAGTATATTTCGAATCCGCTAAAAAGAGATGTAATTGATATATACGACCAAAAAATAACATTAGAGGCAGATGGATATTATGTGGGACATGAAAAAATAACAAAAGTAGTATTTCTATTTGATTTAATTCAAAATGGTAAAGCAACGAAGGATACGCTTGATTATTATTTAAACAAAAATAGTGTTGAAGATAATATACATATAGTTTTTTATTGCAATGATAAAAAGGTTAGTGTTGCTGAAATTATTGAAATGAACAATGAGTGTGAGGTTGAAGTATATGCTATATATTCAGGAGAAGGTGGAAGAAAAAAAGTACAAGAGTATTTGAATAAAAAGTTAGTGTGTAGAAAATGCACAGTATTGGAACCGTTAAAGAACCTTTCGCGTGTGTTATCTAAAGAGGATGATGAGTTATGCAAATCAATCTATAAAGGACGTCTTGGGGGCAAGATATATCCAGGTGACTATATAGTTATTAGAGAGTATAATCAGCCAAAGCATAATATTATGTCAGATGATATAATGAAATTGGAAAAAGTGACAGCATTATTCTGCAAAAGAGCTGAAAACTACTAGAAAGGTTTTGGGTACAATTTGGGTACAACAACTTTGAAACCATATTAACAATACACAAAACCGTATCAAAATGATACGGTTTTGGAACGCGATAACAGCAGATTAATATAAAAAATCGAACCCGAAAAAGAGTTTGAATAACGGATTAAATTGCCGAAAGCCTGTATTTATGCGGGTTTCCGGCATTTATTTTATCAAATGGCTCTAGTTTGGCTCTATTTGTGGGCGGGATAAGGGTTGCGAAAGCACTGATGGAGAAATAAAGGCATAATGGTAAGGAAAAAGTGATATATGCATCTTGGACGCACAGCAATACTGAAAATTATAAGTTCAGCTGGAACAAAAAGTAAGTTATGTACTGGAGAATTCTGGGGATCTGTGGGGGGATTTGCGGGAAAAAAGGGAAAAGCGTATAATGCAAGAAAATAATGTTTTCACAGTGTAAAATAGAGGAGAGAACTATCATGCAGAAAATACTGATTGTAGAAGATGATACAAATATCAATAATCTGCTTCAGGAAGCATTATCCAAAGCAGGCTATTCCTGTGAGCAGGCGTTTTCCGGAACTGAGGCAAAGCTGCTTTTGAATATGCAGGAGCATAGCTATGCACTGGTGTTGCTGGATTTGATGTTGCCGGGAATTACAGGAGAAGCAGTTCTGGAGGAAATACGGAAAAAGGGAAATCTTCCGGTTATTGTTTTGACTGCGAAAGATAGCTTGGATGAAAAGGTAAAGGTTTTAACTAGTGGGGCTGATGATTATATAACGAAACCTTTTGAAATCAGAGAGGTACTGGCAAGAATTCAGGTACAGCTTCGTCATACAGAAGAAAAGGAAATAAAAGAATCTAACCTTTCGTTCAGAGAGATGGTATTGAACAAAGCTACTTTTCAGGTCAGCATTGGTGGAAAAATACTTTCTAAGATAACAAGACAGGAGTTTGCGATTTTAGAATTACTGCTCAGAAATCCGAAGCAGGTTTTCAGTAAAGAGGACATTTTTGAATATGCGTGGGACGAACCATATATGGGTGAAACAAAAACTCTGGATGTACATATAAGCAATATTCGTAAAAAGATAAAAACAGTTACATCTGAGGAATATATTGAAACAGTCTGGGGAATCGGTTATCGTCTTCATCTATAATCTTTACTCTTTTTTTACTATTTATTTGCGTTTGATTAGGATTATTCCTTTATGATAAATGCAGATAAGAAAAAGGAGATGAAAAACTTGAGTGAAATGTTATTGGAAACAAGAAACTTGACTAAGCAATATGGACACCATAAAGCTGTGGACAGTGTCAATATGCATATTAAAAAAGGTGCTATTTATGGTTTTATCGGTCGGAATGGAGCTGGGAAGACAACTTGTCTGAAGATGATCAGTGGACTTTCCAATCCAACTTGTGGAGAAATCGAGATGTTCGGATACAAGGGAAAGGATTTGCAAAAAGTTCGATCACGGATAGGATGTCTGATTGAGGCACCGGGACTTTATGGAGATATGACTGCATATGAAAATCTGAATATCAAATGCAAGCTGTTTGGAATAAAGAAAAAAAGTTATATTGAAGAAATATTGAGAATTATCGGTCTGGGGGATGTGGGAAAGAAAAAAACAAAACATTTTTCACTTGGAATGAAACAGCGTTTGGGAATTGGTCTTGCTTTGGTTGGAGAACCAGATTTATTAGTTCTTGATGAGCCAATCAATGGATTGGATCCACAGGGTATTGCAGAGATCCGGGATACGATTCAGAGACTTCAGAAAGAGAAGAATATGACAATATGCATTTCCAGTCATATTCTTGAGGAATTATCGAAGATTGCTACTGATTATGGAATTATTCATAATGGAAGTTTATTACAGGAAATTACAAGAGAAGAATTAATAAGAAGATGCAGTGAACGGATAGAGTTGACATTGGATCATCCGAAACAGGCGATTCCGGTGATGGATTCTATGGGATTTACCAACTATCAGGTAACAGATAAAGAGCATATTCATATTTTTGAACGATTGAATGAAAGTGCAGCGTTGAATATGGAACTTGCAAAGTCAGGAATTCCGGTAAAAGGGATTTCCATAACCAGTGAAGAACTGGAAACTTATTTTCTGAATCTGACGGGAGGTGCGGATCATGCTTAATATAATAAAAATGGATTTATACCGGATGCTTAAAACCAAAAGTATGTATGTAATCTGGATCGTACTGGCAGCAATATTATTGATTACAACATCTTTATGCAAGACAGATTATGAGCTTTTGACTGAAAAGGATGCCATGAAACAGGAGCAGGTTACTGAACCTACTGTGGATAATATTAATGTGGGAATGATGGTAACGCTGCCTACGGAGCCGGGAGAAAAGGTGACGGTATATGATATCTTTTTTGCCAATTCCCAAGGAAAATTGTATGCACTGCTTTTGGTAATTTTTACTGTTCTGTTTTCAACAGCGGATATCAGTAGCGGATATATTAAGAATATAGGAGGTCAGGTTAGAAATAGAGGAACTCTGATTTTTTCCAGGGCAATTGCCTTGGCTGTCTTTACGGTACTGACAATGGCAGGTGCATTCTTATTTCAGGCAGTGGCGAATGGTATTGTTTTCGGGGAATTGGAATGGGGAAATGCAAAGGCAATTTTATCTTATTTTGTGACTGAACTGGCTCTTCATTATGCACTTGTGCTGATTTGTATGGCGATTGCAATTATTTTGAAAAATAATGTAATCAGCATGGTCATTGCTGTCTGTCTTAGCATGAATGTAATGACCATTGTGTATGGGGTGATCAATAGTGCTATTCAAAAAATAGGAATTCAGAATTTCCAGATTTATAAGTATACGATAACAGGAAAATTATCACTGCTTCCTATGGATCCGAGTGGAAATGAGTGTTTGGCGGCATTTGGTGTGGCAATAGTGTTCATCGTTATGATGATATCAGTAAGCAGCGTTGTTTTTCAAAAGAGGGATATTTAACGGATGTATATCGTAATTGGGATATTAGCAGGAATTATTATCTTACAATTTATTATTATGTGGAAATACCAGCGGCAGGTGAAAGACATCTGCCGCCAATTGGCGTTTATGATGAAACATGACAGTAACATGTTGATTAACCATGAATTTGATGTGGGTGGAATAGGAAAGCTTTCTGACAAGTTGAATGAGCTTCTGGAATTGCGAAGAAAAGAGAAGCAGCATTATCAGGAGAAAGAAGCTCTGATTGCGGACACTTATACAAATCTTTCTCATGATATCCGCACACCACTGACATCTTTGGACGGATATTTTCAGCTAATGGAAGAATGTGAAAATATAGAGGATCAGAAACGTTATTTAAGCATTATCCACGAAAGAATTCATAGTCTGAATGAAATGTTGGAAGAACTTTTTATGTTTACAAAGTTAAAAAACGAATCTTACAGTTTGGAATTGACATTGTGCTGTATGAACCGGATTTTGAAAGAAACAGTTTTTTCATACTATGATGAATGGGTAAGAATGGAAATTCAGCCGGATATTCAGATTACGGAAGAACAGTTGTATATACATGGAAACAGGCAGGGACTCTGCCGTGTTATCCAGAATGTGATAAAAAATGGGCTGGATCATGGAGAAAAGAAGATTAGCATTGTGTTGGAACGTGATCAAAATCAGGCGGTGCTTAGAATCAGCAATCAGGTTACACATCCAGAACAGATTAATATAGATCAGGTATTTGAGCGATTTTATAAAGCAGATGTTGCCAGAAGTAAAACATCTACTGGATTGGGACTATCTATTGCAAAGGAGTTGGTTAGTCGGATGGATGGAGAGATTGAAGCAAAAATAGAAAAAAAAGAGTTTATTGTTGAAATGAACTTTCCGATTGTAACCGATGCTAAATAGTATTTTGCAACGTAGAGGGATAATCAATAATTTTTATTTATCCTTGCAGAAGCATTAGCTCTTATTTTAGGATAGAACTGGAGAATGAGGAGGACGAGTTATGAGCGGAGTACACAAACATCCAACAATCAGCTTTCGAGTATCGGACAGAGAGCGGGAAATGATTGAAGCCAAGATACTTGCAAGCGGTATGCAGAAGAAAGATTATTTTGTACGTTCCTGCATTTATAACAGAATATGTGTTGTAGGAAAGAAAGAGGTCATTTACCAGCTTGTAGAGGAACTGCAGAATATGCAGACGAATCTCTCAGAACTGGTAAAACAACTGGAACAGCAGGAGGTAACACTTACTGCTGATGGATTGGAAGATATGCGAAATGACTGTATGGATATGTTACAGGCGATTATTGCAATGCTGGATGGTGCCAAGTATCTCTGGCAGGGAGTACAGATTGATAAAGAAAAAAGTCCTGACAGCGGCAACTGTTAGGACTTGCGGTAACAAAAGAAAACCTCTGTTACACCTGTAAATACAACTAGAGTATAGCAGAGGTTCTTCTTAGGAGCAAATAAAAGATTGGAAAATGGAGGACTTTATGGAGGAACAGAAGACAGAATTAAAGATGATGCGGATGTCGGAGGTTGAGTCACAGGAAGTGAAATGGCTGTGGTATCCGTTTATACCATATGGGAAGCTGACAATTATTCAGGGAGATCCGGGTGATGGAAAGACCACATTGGTGTTAAATCAGAAATATATACATATAAGGATATGTATGAAGAAACAGAAAAGGATTGAATTCGTGTATATATAGATAAGTTGTATTATAATGTCTATGGAACGTAAAGGCAGTAGATTTGGAAAGATTATTAGTGGATATGAATTTCAAATTAATTATGTTGAGAGTAAAAGACCATCATTCCGCTCAGACAGATATCAGTTTACTGTAGTAATGCCGAACATGAACTATTATGTATCTCAAGATTTTGAAGAAAATGAGATAATGTCCGAATCAATGTCCAAATTGGAAAGAATAAGAATGCAAATTATTTTGCACTATCTCGATATAAATAAAGAAACAAATAGCTCTATTGCAGCAAAATTATTGAAAGTGGAAATAAAGACGGCAAGTCGACTGCTATTGAAGGCAGAAAAATTGGATATTCTTAATAGTTATGGAAAAACAAAGAATAAAGTATATTTTAGAGAATAGTGCAAGGCAATGGTGTGAAAGACATAAGATTGATATTGTTGAATAAAAGAAAGGGACTGCTATGATACCAACAGAAGATATTATACCGATAGTGAAAAACACAATTGCTGCATCAATTAAATGTAACACCCATCGGGGATACATTGGTTGGAGCAGCTGTGATAATATTTGTATGGATATGCATGACTGCCTTGATATGTGTGTTGAGACCTTAGAAAAGCGTGGCTATATGGTTGCACTTGAGACGGCTACATACATATTGATATCTGGCGTTAAGTTAGCATCTCATGCGGATAGTAGTTCGGGAATGCTTACAGATGTTATCATGTGTACATACGAACTGATAGATAAATGCACAAAAGAAATCGAAAAAAAGGACCAACAAATGCGGGATCAAGCACTTGCATTAATTATAAAAGAGGCGAAAAAGAGTGTGTTTGACGGTTGGACTGACTGGCGTTATGACCTACTGAAAAGTGGGATTTGCCTGTGTGATGAAAAGAGTGCAAAGAAACTTGAAAAGGTTTTGGATACCCTGTTGGAAATTTCGCAGGAGGATTATTTCCCAGAATACACGAAAAAAGAAGATTTGATTGTAAGATATCTTTTATATAGACATTTATATGGCAAAAAGAATATGCAGAAGGAACTATATCAGAATATTTCGATAAATGAACTCCGTATTATAGCTATTAAGGATGCTATGGAAGAGAAGAATTATGATGAAGCAGAGAAGCTTTGTTTAGAGAAAGCAAATGCTGAAAATACATGGCATTATCGTAGTGGTGATCCAGAAGATTGGAATAACATGCTATATGATATATACAAGATAGCAAACAACACGGAAAAGCAAATCGCACAAGCAAAAAAGCTGCTATTAATGGGAAATGGGAAGTTCTGGGAGGTTTTGAAACAGATTTATAAAGAGTGTGGTGCATGGAATGAGAATTACGAGAGTTTATTGGATGAATTAAAGGATAGCAAGCGAACTGTTTGCTATCGCAGTGTTCTTATTTCCGAAAATGAAAAGAAGAGATTGCTTGAAGATGTAATGGAGAATCCGTATGATTTGTTTTATTATGGGAAGTATTTGATAAAGGAATATCCAGAGCAAGTATATGAGTTGTGTTATAAGGAAATAAGTGAGAGTTGTGCTCAGGCAAAGGATAGACGAGAATATAAGAAGATAACGAAGAATATTGCACAGCTTATAAAATGGAAGGGTAATGATACTGCTAAGTCTTTAATTGAGGAATTGAAGCAGAG
>ERZ791905.528-NODE-528-length-36805-cov-11.146803_pt1 | contig 36805 bp, 30 predicted proteins | sample MGYA00510147_ERZ791905 | MGnify/ENA primary metagenome ERZ791905 (study PRJEB30046, sample SAMN00792084) | human gut metagenome | study: EMG produced TPA metagenomics assembly of the A metagenome-wide association study of gut microbiota in type 2...
CCACGAGCGACCCCACGAGCTCAACGCTGTGGCCACCTTCAAGGCGGGGCGGCGGTGGAGCTTCGGGGCGGCCATGGTGGTGGCATCGGGCACGCCCTACACGCGCGTGGAGCGGTTTTATATGCTGGGCAACCACGTGCTGTCCGACTATGGGCCCCACAACGGCGAGCGGTTGCCCCCGTATGTGCGCCTCGACCTGTCGGCAAGCTACGACTTCAGCGTGGGCAGGGGCCGGCGCAGCGGCATCAACCTGTCGCTCTACAACGTGACCGCCCACGACAATGTGTTGTTCTACAGGCTCAAGGTCAACGAGGTGGAGTATGCATACCGCCCCTTTGCCTTTGCCCTGAGGCTGATGCCATCGGTAAATTATTATTTCAGTTTCTGACATTATGATATCATCCAGGTTGTTGAGGGCAGTGCCGGCCCTTGCCGTTGCCCTTACCTTTGCGGCGTGTGAGCGTGGGTTTGGCGACGCGGCAGAGCCGCAGCTTGTGGTAGAAGGGTGGATAGACAGCGGTGGGTTTCCGGTTGTGATGCTGTCGCGTACGGTGCCCATAACCGACGAATACCGCCCCACCTCCGAGCTTGCCGACTACGTTGAGCGGTGGGCGAGGGTGGCCGTGGCCGACGGGCAGCGCGAGGTGGTGCTCGTGGGAAGGCACGACGCCGACTGCTTTCCGCCTTATGTCTACACCACCTCCGACTTGCGCGGCGAGCCGGGGCATACATACCGGCTTACCGTAGACTGCACAGACGGCACCCATGCCGAAGCCACGGCCACCATCCCCGAGCCTGCGCCCATCGACTCGTTTGCCGTAGAGCCCGTGGCCCACGCCGACTCGCTGCGCCAGGTGTACGCCTTTGTGGGCGGCAGGCGCGACAGTTGCTTCTACAAGCTGTTCACCCACGTCTTGGGCAAGCCCTATGGATATATGTCGGCTTACCTCGGCATTGCCGAGGGGCGCATGCTTCCCGCCGACGGCAAGATGCCCGTTAACCCCGGCCGGCTTAACATCGACTCTGATTTCACGCCATGTTTCGAGGCCGGCGACACGGTAATGGTAAAGCTGGCGAGCATCACCGAAGAGGCCTACCGCTTCTGGCGCGACTTTGAAGACATGACCACGCTGTCGCGCAACCCGCTTTTCCCTGTTACCAACAACTTGCACTCAAACATCGACGGCGGCCTTGGCTATTGGTTTGGCTACGGGGCCTGCTTTGCAACGCTGACGGTTGGGCCTTGACGTTGGCCTGGCCCGGCGGATGACTGCATGGCCCCGGGCGGCCGTAGGTTGCCCAGGGCCGCAATAGGCCATCAGGGGCCAAAACGTTTTTGCGGCATTGCCGGCATCCTGTAGGCCGCCTTGTCTTGGCGCGCCACGCCATGCCCAAGGCTGTGGCGCAGGCCATGCAGCCCGGCAATGCCGCGAAAACGTTTTGGCCTCTAATGGCATGTTTGGGTTGAAAATGGTTGTGAAAAGGTTGCAATGTTGGTCATAATGTCATAAAAACTGCATCTTTCGTGGAAAAAATGTTTGGCCGCTCAATAACGGCAATGGCTTTTCGTGGATTTTATAGATACACCAATCTTAATGTGAATTATGGCATCTATAAAACTTAAATTCAGGCCGTCGGCCTGCAAGGGAAAGGAAGGCACTTTGTTCTTTCAGTTGATTCAAGGACGCACAGTGCGCCGCATGAGAAGCAAGTTTAGAATCTTTAATGAGGAGTGGGACTCGGCCGCCGGCCAGATTGTGCTGCCGCAGCATCCGTCGCCGCAGGCAGACAGGCTTTCGCTCATCAGGTCTAATGTCGAGCTGGAGTTGAGGGTGCTTGAAGACATCGTGGCCGACCTCGACCTCGATGGCGACACCTGGGACGCCGACGAGGCCGTGGAGCGCTTTATGATGAGCAGGCGCATTGACGGGAGCGTGTTCCACTTCATGGAAAACCAGATTCAGCGCAAGCTGAAGCTGGGACGGCTGCGCTCTGCCGAGACGTATCAGACCACCCTGAACAGCTTCATGGGCTTTCGCAAGGGCGTAGACCTTACATTCAGCATGATAGACTCGGCTATGATGCAACTCTACGAGGCTGCCATGCGCTCGAGGGGCCTGTCGCGCAACACCACATCTTTTTATATGCGAATAATGCGCACTAACTACAGGATGGCGGTAGAAGAGGGCCTCACCGACGACAAGCGCCCTTTCAGGCATGTGTATTGCGGCATCGACAAGACGGTGAAACGGAGCATCACTTTTGCCGACATCAAGCGGATAAAAGACCTCGACCTGTCGCAACGGCCGGTGATGGCCTTTGCACGCGACATGTTTATATTCAGCTTCTGCACGCGTGGCATGTCGTTTGTTGACATGGCTTACCTCAGGAAGGCCGACCTGAAAAACGGTTATCTCACCTACAGGCGAAAGAAGACCGGGCAATTGCTTACCATAGAGTGGACGAGGCAGATGCAGGAGGTGATGGACAAGTGCTCTACATGCGCCACGCAGTATCTCTTGCCAATCATCGTGCGCGAAGACGGAAGCGAGCGCAGGCAGTACCAGAACATGATGCTCAAGGTGAACAGAAACCTTAAGAAGGTGGCTGCAATGGCCGGGCTGAGCGTGCCGCTCACACTGTATTACAGCCGGCACAGCTGGGCTACGATAGCCCGATACAACGCTGTGCCGCTGTCGGTAATAAGCGAAGGGCTGGGCCACGACTCTGAGGCAACCACACAGATATATCTTGACTCGATACAGTCGTGCGAGGTTGACAAGGCCAACAGAAAGATTCTGAGGAATCTTTAGCTGGCAACTGCCTGCTTGGGCATGCCGGTGGCCCTGCCGTTGCAGCCATGTGGCCATGCGAGGCTATTGATAAGTAGGTGTTCAAAATTAGTTGCCATCAAATTGTGCGCTATTTCGGAGATGCATCCCAAAGTCCGAAGAGAGAGCGTAGCGGGCTACGCGACCGATGAGACTTTGGTATGCGGCCCGAAAGAGCACACAAGATGGTGGCAAAGATATAGAGGACACCTGCAAGGTCTATTGTATCGGTTAATTTTGAACAGCTACTTATATGTGGTGCACCATTGGCAAGTGGTGTGGCACTTGGATGGCTGTTGCCTTTTGGGGCGGTTGCCGCCGCTATGAGGCATTGGGCATTGGAGCGGCCGTGGTAGGCCGCTCCCGATGCCGCCTTGCGCTGCCCAATGCACACGGCACACAGCGTTTGCCCTGGCGGGCAACTTTGCTCAGCCGTGCTTACGGCGATGGTACACAATGATATGTCGGTTTTGAGTAATAAATACTAATATGATAATCTCCTGTTATGAGATGGTCTATTTAAATAAACTTGCTTTATAATAAGTATTTGTCGTTTAATTCTTAATTATTATCGGTCAACATCTGCGAGTTTCTCAATGTTTCATGTTGTCAAAAAATCTTGTAATCATCGCAAATAAATCGTATTTTATGGCCATTAGAAGAACAAAATTTGTATCTTTGCAGCAGAAATAGACCATCTCATAACAGGAGATTATCTCATAACAGGAGAGTGTCGCCCGATACGATTAGATGAGCTATTTTTGCTCGGAAAATACGGCGGGCATTGTGGAAAATGACTATTGAAAGATGAAAAGTTTCGCGAATGAAATCTATAACTGCTTGTTTTTCAGTGTGTTAAGAAAGCATGCAGGATTGGAAACTTTGTATCATAGCGAGTAATACTAACAGAACTATATGTCTGGCATTGCAAACCAAGAGTACGACCTCTCGTGTGTTCCGTATAATGATGGGCCGAGGTGGTATGTGATGCGCGATCTTACACGAACCAACGCAAAGATGCCTGCCTATAAAATGCTGGAGGGCATGGTGTCGAAGGTGTTTACGCCTATGACGTGGAAAGTGGTTAAGGTTAAGGGCAAAGGTGAGCGTGTGCAGGTGCCTTTTATGCATGATCTGCTTTTTGTCTACGACCGAAGGAAAAACATCGACCCAATAGTAGAACGCATCGGCACTCTCCAATATAGATATTTGAGGGGAACATACCGGGTGCCAATGACAGTGCGTGAGGCAGACATGAACAGGTTCATGCAAGCCGTGGAAATGTCAGACGACCCAAAATATTATTCGCCCAACGAAATAACGCCGGCAATGGTTGGCCGTAGCGTCCGCATCATCGGCGGACCACTCGACGGATACGAGGGCAGGCTGCAGAAACTGCAAGGCTCACGCACAAAGCGCCTCCTGGTAGAATTGCCAGGCCTTATCACGGCCGCCGTGGAAGTGTGCCCCGAATATATAGAATTGGTGTGAATTACATGATTTAAAAGATGACATCTCACTCTGAAAATACCAAGCGCATAGCTAAAAACACCTTGATGTTGTATGCTCGAATGCTGTTCAGCATGTTGGTATCATTATATACTTCACGGGTTATATTAAATGCATTAGGCGTAGAAGACTATGGTATATATAATGTCGTTGGTGGTTTCGTGGCCATGTTTTCACTGATTTCGAACTCTTTATCTTCTTCTGTCAGCCGTTTTCTTACTTTTGAATTAGGCCGTGGTGATAAATTGAGACTAAAAGAGACATTTTCAACTTCGATGCTTGTACACATAACTCTGGCATTAATAGTTTTCATATTGGCAGAGTCTTTAGGGGTGTGGTTCCTAAATACTTATATGACAATTCCATCAAATCGGTTATATGCTGCTAATTGGGTTTTTCAGGCGTCAGTAATATCCTTTATGTTTGGATTGACTTGTGTGCCATATAATGCGTCAATCGCGTCGCATGAGCATATGAGTGCGTTTGCATATATTGGTATGTTGGATGTGATTTTTAGATTGCTTATTGTGTTGTTTATAGCATATGTGCCATTTGAATTTGATAAATTAATTACTTACTCCCTATTGCTATTGGGGGTTAGTTTGTTGTTACAGTGCATTTATTTATGGTATTGCCGTAAGAATTTTGATGAGTGTAGATTTAGATTATATTTCAATAAAGAATGTTGGAAGGAAATGAGTGCTTTTGCAGGATGGAATTTCATTGGTTGCACAGCTGGATTACTAAAAGATCAAGGAGTCAACATTTTACTAAACATATTTTTGGGCCCGGTGGTGAATGCCGCTCGTGGTATCGCTTTGTCAGTCAATACAGCGGTTAGTGGTTTCGCTGGTAACTTTATGGCAGCGGTTAATCCACAGATAACTAAGTCTTATGCGGCGGGTGACCGGGATTACATGTTTTCGTTGGTGGAAAGAGGGTCGCGTTTCTCATTTTATATTATGCTTATCTTGGCCTTGCCTATATTGTTTGAAACGGAGTTTATATTGACTTTGTGGTTAAAACAATATCCAGAACACACAGTTAATTTTGTACGGTTGGTATTGATTTTGTCATTATGTGATATATTGTCAAATACATTGATAACACTTCAGAATTCGACTGGGAAAATCCGCAATTATCAGTTGGTCGTGGGAGGAATGCTAATGATGAACTTTCCATTATCATACGTATGTTTAAAGGCAGGTCTTCCTCCTGAGTCCATTTGGATGATAAGTATTTTTGTATCAATATGTTGTTTGTTGTTGCGCTTGCTCTTTTTACGTAAAATGGTGAAATTGTCTATATCAGAATATTTTAAGAATGTGTGTCTGAATGTAATTAAAGTCGCCCTTTTGTCCGCAATCTTATCTTTCTTGATGATGACATTTATTGTGTGTACGGGATGGAAACATTTTTTATTGATGAGTGCGGTGTGTATAATGAGTGGCATGATTTCTGTTTACGTGATAGGTTGCTCCAAGAATGAGAGAGCATTTATTAAAGCAAGAATATTCAATTTTAGATAAAGAAAACCTCAATTGTATTGGAATGCATAGCAATATAGAGAAAAGAACAGCAACTATCACATGGATTACTTATCATAATTTCGGAACTTATCTTCAAGCTTATGCTCTGCAAAAGGTAATTCGTTATTTGGGATATGAAAACCATATTATATCAGACAGACGTATTGTCGATTCTCAATGTGAGGCAAATTCATTTAGGAACTTTATAGCAAAGGTTTATCATTTTTTTGGCGGCAATCGTCAGATGGTTAAAGGGCGAAAAAGAGAGAAAGCTAGTTATGACAAATTTGTTAGGCAATATTTGTATATAGATGATAGCTGGTTAAATTATTCAGATTTGGACAATAAATATGATATTTATATATGTGGTAGTGATCAAATATGGACGCCTAACTTTAGAAAAATAGAAGAGTTCTATTTTGGGGGATTTTCGAGTAAGAAAAAAATCGCATATGCGCCAAGTATTGGACAAAAATATTGCTCCCAAGAATATGTTAAGCAAGTTAAGCCTTTACTAGAACAATTTAAATATCTTTCTATTAGAGAAATAACTGGTCAAAAATTATTAACTGCTTTTCTTGATAAGCCAATAAGACTCGCTGTTGATCCTACCTTATTACTTCCTTCTTGTGAATGGCTTACTTTGGCAGAAGCATCAATGAAAGATATAAGGCCCTATGTGTTATGCTATTTTCTGACATATAATGAATTATACATGGATTTTGTGACTAAATTTGCACAGATGATTCAAATGCCAGTTAAAATTTTTATTACAGATAAGCGTTTTATTGAGCATGCTGATATATCTTTATTTTCTGGACCCATTGAATTTCTGCAAGAAGTAAAAAATGCAAGCTATTTTTTTACGGATTCTTACCATGGAAGTATATTTGCTGTTATTTTTGAAAAACGTTTTTGGACATTTAAGCGTTTTAAAGATGGCGAAATGAATAATCAAAATTCTCGTATAGAAGATTTGTTTCGTATTTTAGGTTTGTCTGATTATTTTGTCGATAATATAGATTTAAGGGAAATAATAAATATTCCTCCTATAAATTATGATAAAGTTAAGCAGGTGATCCAAGTTGAACGAATGCGCTCAATGGACTATTTGAAATATTCATTGAAATATTGAAATAAAATAGGATGCAAACTGTTTGTCCAATAGAGTTGTGTACAGGATGTATGGCTTGTTTAAATTGTTGTACACATAATGCAATAAATATCTTTTCAGATGTGTGTGGATTTAGATATCCGTATGTTGTAGCTGATTTGTGTGTAAATTGCAAATTGTGTGAACAGGTCTGCCCCGTTAATCACCAGCAAGAAAAAAGACCTCCAAAATTTTGTTATGCTGTTACAATTAGAGGAAAAGATATATTAACTTGTGCCTCTGGTGGAGCAGCGACAGCATTATCAACATTTGTTTTGGAGAAGGGAGGTATCGTATATGGATGCTCTGGAAGAAATATGTTACATATAAGCCATATACGGATTGCTAACATTCGTGATTTGCCTTTGTTGAAAGGCTCAAAATATGTTCAAAGTGAAATTGGCTTAATTTATAGGAAGGTAAAAGAAGATTTAAAGCAGAATATATTAGTATTGTTTATAGGTACTCCTTGTCAAATTGCAGGGTTAAAGGGATTCTTAAAAAAAGATTATCATACTTTGATAACGGCTGATATTGTGTGCCATGGAGTGCCTTCACAAAGATTGCTGAATGATAATATTCAATATTATCAAAATAAGCATAATAACAGAGTAGATCTTAATAATATACGTTTTAGAACAATAAATGATAATTCAGATACAAAATCTCTTAAAATTGACTACGGATTTTTTTTTAGTTTAAAGGATTCCTTATTGTCGGAAAATGTTAATGATGAATGTTCATATGATCCTTATGTTTGGGGGTTTCTTAAAGGACTGTTTCTTAGGAGAAGTTGTTATGAATGTTCTTATGCTTGTCCTTCACGTGTCAGTGACTTTACTTTTGCCGATTTTTGGGGAATAGGTGATGATACCATTTTAGAGATTAATAATGGTGTGTCTTTGGTTTTGTTAAATACGGAAAAGGCACAATTGTTTTTCAATGAAATTAAACCCAAAATTAACTTTGAAGGAAGGTTTGTAAAGGAGGCTATCATGGGTAATGGAAGATTACAAGCCCCCACCCATAGTCATAAACGATATCATTTGTTTCGTGTGCTATATCCAAAGTGTGGTTTAAGATTTTCTGTGAAAGTTTGTCTGATAAGAGATTTTGTGAAGGAAAAGTTTAAAAAACATTGAAATGCTATAAGGATATTATATTTTTCAATGTTTATTGTATGATAATATATTTATTATATGGAAAAATTAAAGGATGGGTTATCTGGGCTCATGCGTATTAAAAATGAAGCATCGTTCATTGAGGGATGTATAACCTCTTGTATTGATGCTTTAGATGAATTAATTATAGTATACAATGATTGTACCGATAATACTCCAGAGATTGTAGAAAAGATGCGTAAAAGATATCCTAATAAGATAAAAGCGTTTGCATATGACTATAATATCTTGTCACATAATCTTTCTAAAGAGGATTTTGACGTTGCTATAAATCTTCCTGAAAATTCTCCACGTTTACATTCTAGCCAATGTAATTTTGCATTGGCTAAAGCAAATTATAAGTATGCTGTTAAAATAGATGTAGATCAATTATATTTTGTGGATGAATTAAAAGAATGGAGAAACGTTTGTAGTTCAGAAACTCAGATAGTATGGCATTTCTCATTTATATTGGGGTGGTTATTTATGATGTATTTTTCAGTATACAGGAGGCTTTCTGCATTATTAAAGAAACCATGTTTGTGGATGCTTCCTGATAAGCTTTTCTATCTTTTAACGCCCCATTATATAGATTATGCAAAATGGAGATTAAAAAAGGGTACTTCGGCTATCGCTTTATCTGGGTTTAATGTTTTTAAAGATGATAAGTGGTATATTCCATTTGATGGGGTTAATATTCATCCTCCTTATAATGGTGAAGGAGATACTCTTATTTTCAGAATCTCTGATAAGACACGTTTCTTTAGACAGGTGAACTTTTCTTCACAAACTGTTACTGAATATTTCTATAATCCTTATAAAGTCATGTTTGCTGGGCCTATTTGGTTTCATTTACATGCTAATAGAGAATACTGTTGGAATAAAGTGAAAAAAGTGAAAGATGAGTTTCCCGGTTTGTTTGTGCCAGTTGAAAACTTTCCATTGATGACATATCGAGAAGTACATCATAAAATAGACAAGAAATCTCATACATTATTTCAGAGGACACTGTTTGTTTTTGTGCATAAAATAGGAATAAATAAAATTATAAACCATTTGTATTTGTTACGATAAAAGTTTATATGGTTGATTTCATTTTGCGCGAAGATACGTACAAATTAATAGCTAGTGATTATTGGCGCTATACAGGGAGAAATGTATCGTTGTTTAGAATGTTTCGTGCTACATTATTTAATCATTGTTTTGCGTATACTTTTTGGTTGAGAATAGCAGCAAATGAAAAAGGTATCATTGCTAAAATAGCTAGAAATATATTGTATAAATTATCGCGGCAATATGGACTACAGATACCAATAGAAACATCTATCGGTTATGGTTTGTATATAGGACATGGGATTGGGATAGTCGTGAATCCAACTGCAAAAATTGGCAATAATTGTAATTTAAGTCAATTTACGACGATAGGTGCAAATGAAGGAAAAGCGGCCGTTATTGGTGATAATGTTTATATTGGCCCATCTGTTTGTTTAGTTGAAAATGTAATAATTGGAGATAATGTAACAATTGGAGCTGGTGCTGTTGTTGTAAAAGATGTTCCTGATGACGCTACAGTAGCAGGAGTGCCGGCCAAAATAATATCTTATAAATCTCCTGGAAGATATATAAATAGGAGATGGCAAAAATAATAGAATGATTATGATTCCTAAAATTATTCATTATTGTTGGTTTGGTATGAAACCACTTCCTCATTCAGCCATAAAATGTATAGATTCATGGAAAAGATTTCTTCCTGATTATGAGATAAAGGAATGGAATGAGAGTAATTTTGATGTCAACATTATTCCTTATACAAGAGAGGCTTACAAGGCAAAAAGATACGCGTTTGTGAGTGACTATGCTCGGTTTTGGATTTTGTATCATTATGGAGGATTATATTTTGACACAGATGTAGAAATAATAAGGTCTCTGAATGATATAATTTCAAGAGGCCCTTTTATGGGATGTGAAACTATAGTGCGGGAAGATATACCTTTATATGTTAATCCTGGTTTTGGTTTAGGTTGTGAAATTGGAAATCCTATTTTGTCTGATTTATTATCTAAGTATGCAAGTTTAAATTTTATTCTGACAGATGGAAAGCATAATTTAAAAACTATAGTTCAATATACATCAGAATATCTTATTGCAAATGGATTGAAAAAGAAAGATGAAGTTCAATATATAGAAAAGGGAAATATGTATATATATCCAAAGGATTATTTTAATCCGTATGATTGTGAATTGGATAAAATTATTATAACAGACAATACAAGGACAATTCATTATTTTGCCGCAAGTTGGAAAACCCCTAAAGAGCGTTTTATGGAATTTGTTGATAAACATTTTGGAGGTAGAACGGTTCTTTTTGTTCATAATGTGAAACGATTATTCCTAGGTTAGAACACCTTGGGTTATGCACCTCTATTCTCATTTGTGCAATATGCTGATAAGACTATTAAAAGATTTAAAACTTTACCTTTAAAGAACGATGATAAAGTATAAATGAATATTGAATAGTAATCGAAAAAGATTCATGTTGTTGGTTATGATTATTCTTATTCGAATTAAAGGAAGGGTTTTGTTTAACTAAGAAAAAATTATGCTGCATTTTGGTGAGTATGAACGTTACAAACAAATGTATAGTCTACGAGTGAACCGAATTATTTAATTGGGCAATTTATGTGACGTATTAAAAATATCATCAAGTAATTTATAATCTTATTTCTCCTTTATTATATGTATGACAATTATAAAGTTGTTGTAAATACAGCTGCCGGTCGTCGGCGTTACATGCAATATCTGATACCTTATATCGTGTCTTCAGAAATTGTTGACAGATATGACATTTGGATAAACACGCATGATGTGGCGGATATTGAGTTTTTCAATCAGGTGGCGGCTAAGTTTCCTGTGGTAAATCTCGTTTGGCAGCCTGACGGGGTTGTTAATGGCAATGCGAGTATTAATGCTTTTTACAAGAGTTGCGTAGAACCGGAAACAATCTATTTCAAACTTGACGATGATATTATTTGGATGGAGCCAGGCTTGATAGAGAAGATGGTAAGTTTCAGGGTTGACAATCCACAGTATTTCGTAGTGTCGCCATTGGTGATAAATAATTCGCTGTCAACTTATTTGCTGCAGGTTGAGAATAAGATACGGCTTGACAAATATTACCAAGCTTCATCTTCACACCCGGTTCTGTGGAAAAGTGGTTATTTTGCAAAAGAACTTCACCAGTGGTTTATCGAAAGATATCTTAATACAGGCAAGTGGAACACGCTGTACATTGGGAAGAAAGAGATGTGCATGACCCGTTTCTCGATAAACGCAATATTATGGTTTGGTGATGATATGAGAAAATTCGACGGCGTGGTGCCCGGTGATGATGAAGAGTTTATGTCGTGCATATATCCAACGAAGCATGGTATGTCTAATGCTTGGAATGGAGATGCCATCGTGGCACACTTCGCGTTTTTCACACAGCGTGAGCAACTTGACAAGTGGCATATACTTGAACGTTATGGCGAGGTGTGTTGTAAGAATTTCGCAAACTCTGACAAAATGCGAGGATATTATGATGCTGTGCAGGATGCTATGACTTATGTAAGACTCAACGAGGCGGAGTTGACGCAGCGTAAGTCGCCTTATCGTTCTGTACCGGCAAAAATCACATGGCGCGGCCGGATAAAGGAATATCTGCCGGAGGCTGTGCGTGAGTTGCTACTTATAAGATACGACTTGAAACGTCAAGGTGGTTTTATTGTAGAATAAGTTGGTAATATTATATGGACAAGATTCTAACGGTTGTCATACCTACCTACAATATGGAGCGGTACTTGAGGTATTGTCTTGACTCGCTGTGTGTCGGCCGTGGTAGTGATGCTTTGGAAGTGCTTGTCATAAATGATGGAAGTACAGATTCCTCTTCGGCCATTGCCCATGAATATGAGCAGAAGTCTCCAGGTATATTCCGAGTAATTGACAAGGAGAACGGCAACTACGGATCGTGCGTCAACCGTGGACTGACCGAAGCCAAGGGCAAGTATATAAAGATTCTCGATGCCGATGACAGCTTTGATACGGAAAATTTTGAGCACTTTATAGATTTCCTTTGCACTACAGATGCCGATTTGGTTCTCTCTGATTTTGCTGTGGTCGGCGTTGACCGTAATGTGAGGAAAGTTATAAAATACGGCCTTGGGGCTGGGACTATATTCGATATGTGCAAGGTGTGTGGTTCTCATTCTTTTGTGAATATGCAGATGCACGCTGTCACATATAAACGTGATAATCTGTTGCAACTGGGGTATAGGCAGACAGAAGGTATTTCATATACGGATCAGCAATGGATATTCATTCCTATGGTAGCGGTCAAAACCGTTGCGCATTTCGATGGGGTTATATATAAATATCTTGTTGGGAGGGCCGGACAGACGATGAATCCAGAAGTTAAGATGCGTAATGTTACTCACACTCTAAAATGTGCTTTGGATATGTCTGCCGAATACCAGCGCCACTATGATAATGTACATGGAACGGCTTTACAGAAGTATCTTGATGCCAGGATTATACCATTCATTAAGGAGGGGTATGTTTCCTCGTTGGCTAATTACAATCATGACACCAAGAAGATGCTTGCTGACATTGATTGTTTACTGAAGGAACGAAGTCCTTATGTATATAACCTGATAGGTAGTAAAGATGTCAGTTCGTTTCATGGATTTGAATATATTAATTATTGGAGGCGACACAAGGACATCAATAGTATGCTGATGGGGATTATCTGTCGAATTTATTTGAAAATGCTTGCGTCTAAACGTAAGGCAAGGGAGCAAGACCCCATGTATGTTCCGGTGTCATTTTAAATAATCTGAATTGTGGTAAAGGTTTCTGTAATAGTTCCAATATATAAGGTTGAGAGGTTTGTCACTAAATGTGTCGATTCATTGATGTCTCAAACTCTTAAGGATGTAGAGTTCATCTTTGTTGACGATGCTTCTCCAGACCGTAGTATTGAGTTGCTGAATAAATGTATTCGTAAATATCCTAATCGAGTTGACAGCATAAAGATTGTTTCTCATGAGAAGAACAAAGGGTTGCCCGCTGCCCGTAACACAGGGGTGGCATTAGCAACCGGTGAGTATATCTTTCATTGCGACAGCGATGACTTCGTTGATTCGGATATGTTGGAAACTCTCTACGATACGGCGCAGAAAGAAAAAGCAGATATTGTTTGGTGTGACTGGTTCTTATCTTTTGAGCACACTGAACGCTATATGAAACAGCCATCTTATACAACATCGACGGAAGCCTTGAAAGCCATGTTGGGTGGTGTGATGAAATTCAATGTCTGGAATAAATTAGTTAGACGTGGACTTTATACAGATAATCATATTTGCTTTCCCGAAGGATATGCAATGGGCGAGGATATGACAATGATACTTCTGTTTGCCGTAGCGGCAAATGTTGTATATGTTCCTAGGGCATTTTATCATTATGTGAAGTTGAATTCAGAGGCTTACTCACAGAATTTTTCCTTGCATCATTTGGACTCAGTGAAGCATAATATACACATAGTAGAGACGTTTCTGCAGGAACATTTTGGCAATGATTTAGATCTGGAAATCGCTTGTATGAAGTTAGAGGCTAAGTTTCCTTTTCTAATGAGCAATGATAAGTATATGTATAAGCTTTGGGTGGAGACATATCCTGAGGCCAATATTTATATCATGCGGAATCATTATATATCAAACAGGCGCCGACTGGTTCAATGGTGTGCATATAAGCATTGGTGGCTTATGGTGCGTTTGCATAATTGGATTGTATGTAAGGTCGTCTACGGCTTAATTTATAGATAAAAGTTGATGAAAGCGTTTCTTGTTCCGATAGTTTTGATAGCTACAAGCTTCTTTTACTTCCCATTTTATTTTACATTCCTTCCTACCGTCAATACTAAGATGATGATGGCGGCTTTAGGATTAGTAGTGCTCTTGGTGAAATTAGGGCGAGATGGACATGGCTATGTTAGTAAGGATTTTTTTATGCTTTCACTTTATGCTGTGGGAGTCTCACTTGCAAGTCTGTTGGCAATGACTCTTAATGATACCAATGATGGAGCGTATCTTTCATATATCGTGACAATGTGGGTATGGGTTGGAGCGGCTTACTTTGTTGTAAATCTAATCAAGGTTGTCCATGGAAAAGTTAATGTAGAGCTTGTCTGTTTCTATATGATAGCTGTAGGGGCATTGCAATGTATTTTGGCAATGTCAATGGACAGATTTCCACCGCTGAAAAGTTTTGTAGATAGTTTTCTTGCTGGCCGCGGATTTATGGGAAAGTTTGAAGGACGTCTATATGGTATAGGTTGTGCTCTTGATGTTGCCGGTGGACGTTTTGCTGTGTTGCTTATTATGATTGCATTCTTGTTGCCAAATGTAATGAAACGGAAGAACAGTACTTTATACGTCGTGTTCTTATTGTCTGCTTTCTGTATTATAGCTATTATTGGTAATATGATTGGGCGGACGGCTTCAGTAGGGATGCTAATGGCGTTGGCGTATATTCTGTTTGTTTTGTTTACAAAAAATAATATTATATCGGGAGAATATAAGCGCCGACTTTCTTATTGGGTTTTTGGAACCATTGCAGTTGCTGTTGTCGTATCTGTATTTTTATATAATTTTGATAGTCAATGGAATAATTATTTCCGTTTTGGCTTTGAGGGCTTCTTTAGTCTAGTGGAGAAAGGGCGTTGGGAGGTTCAGTCTAATGAAATGTTAAAGCAGGGGCTTATCTTTCCTGATAATCTTTGGACTTGGATTGTTGGGGATGGATATATGGGAGCAATGGCAGAGGATCCTTATTATATAGGCAATCTGTTTTATGGCTTTTATATGGGAACGGATGCAGGCTATTCTCGCTTTTTATTTTATTTTGGCATAATTGGGATGGTGGCGTTTTTGGCTTTCATGTTTAATGTGTGTATGGTCTGCATGAAACGTTCTACTATCTACAGATATATGTTTGTAGCAATGTTGCTGCTAAATCTGATAATATGGGTAAAGGTTTCTACCGACATATTTTTGGCTTTCGCTCCATTCTTATGTATAAGTATGGAAGAAGATACAGATGATATTGAGCAGATTGTCTCAAAAGTAAAGATTTGTTGAATTATGGAATTTAATCCAATGGTAACAATCATTGTTCCTGTATATAATAGCGAGCAATATTTGCCAATTTGTGTTGAAAGTATTTTAAAACAAACATTTAAAGACTTTGAATTACTCTTAGTTGATGACGGGAGTACTGACCGTTCAGGAGATTTGTGTGAAACTTATGCTAAACAAGATAAACGCATACGAACCTATCATAAAAAGAATGGCGGGGTGAGTTCTGCCCGAAATTTGGGAATAAGAGAGTCCGCTGGTAAATGGCTTCTCTTTGTGGATTGTGATGATTGGTTAGATAAGATGGTCCTTGAAAACTATTTCTTATTGGAACCGCATTTAGAAACGTTGTATATTCAGCAAGCTTACAGATATAATAATGGAGCGATTGCATATTGGCCTATAAGATTTAATAATGATGAAATCATTTTGGATGATGTTTCTGATTATGAGATCTTGAATGTTATTTTGTATTATGGAACACCTTGGGGAAAGTTGTATAGTGCAGAAATAATAAGGAAGAATAATTTGCTTTTTGATGAGAGGTTGGAATTGCATGAAGACCATTGTTTTTATTTTGAATATGTTAAGTTTATAAAGTCTGTTGTTATTATAGCTGATACCGGTTACTATTATAGGTTAAATTGCGAAACATCTCTATCAAGTAAACGAGTTCCTTGGCAGAATTTATTGCTGGCTTGTAATAAATTGCGCAAAGAATTGCTGCTGATTTCTAAGCTCTTTTATCTTGATGAGATGAAATTAAAACTAATATATAGTTTTGTCTTCTATATAAAGATTAGGGCGTTAAAGGCCGTGTTTTATGATAAGAATGAGAAACGTGATAGGATTAAATTGTTAAAGGAGATTTCTACACGGGAAGTTGAATGCTATTATCATCCTATTTCACGAAGTGCAAAACTTTTTAAGTCTATCCTTCTTATGGATTCAACATTTTTAAAGTATTGTTTGCTTTCGTGTTTTAGTGCAAAATTAAGATGATATGATACCTAAAGTTATACATTTCTGTTGGTTGTCGGGTGACAAATATCCGAGTAAGATTCGGTATTGTATTAATTCATGGAAAGAAAAGCTTCCTGATTATGAAATACGGTTATGGGATTTGTCTCGGTTTGATATAGATTCTTCGGTATGGTGTAAAGAAGCATTCGAGATGAAGAAGTATGCTTTTGCGGCCGACTATATCCGTTGCTATGCATTGTACAAGGAGGGAGGAATTTATTTAGATTCTGATGTAGAATTGTTGAGGTCTTTTGATGATTTGCTACATCTGCCATATTTCATTGGTGAGGAGCAAGGTGGAAATATAGAACCTGCAATAATTGGTTGTGAAAAAGGATGGGATTTCTTGGAAAGAATGTTATCATATTATGAGAATCGCCATTTTGTGGTAAATGGTAATATGGATATGCAAACATTGCCAGCGATTATGTCACAGGAGATCAACAGACATTATGAATATAAAAAAGTTCGGACCCCTAAAGAATTTGAGGTTGACAGTGATAAGTTCTGTGTCTTGCCAGCTGAATATTTCTCTCCCAAATATCCCAATGGTTTTAAGTGTCCAATAACTTCAAATACATATTGTGTTCATCATTTTGCTGCCTCATGGTACCCCGTTGATAAAAAAGCGTTTCGTATGATTCGCAAATTGTTCGGCTATAAGACAGCGCACTTAATGTCGGTGTTGATAAAAGGACGAAAATAAGCTTTATTTAAGTTATGTATCAGCTATAAAATATGATTATAGTAAATATGGCTTGCGGTTTAGCCAACCGTATGTTTCAGTATAGTTATTATCTATATCTAAAGAAACTTGGGTATGATGTTTATGTTGATTTCTATACGGCGGCACGGATAAAGCATGAAAATGTGTCATGGCATAAGGTCTTTCCCGATGCTCCTGTCCGCCAGGCATCATCATGGGATGTGTTCAGAAGCGGTGGCGGTTCGAGTCTGCTTTCAAGGATAAGGCGGCGTTATTTGCCAAAAACTTGTTGTATGATGTATATGCCATCTGCTTTTGATGCCTTGTTACCCAATAGAGACAAACGTTTGCTGTATGTTAACGGTGTATTTCAGAATGCACAGATGGTTGACAGTGTAAAGAATGATGTCTATGATGCTTTTACGTTTATTCCGTTCACGGATGATTATAATTTGTCGTTGATGGAAGAAATCGGCTCATGTCAGTCTGTTGCCATTCATGTTCGTAAGGGCAATGATTATATGTCAAGAACTTATTATGTTAATACCTGTCCTGTAGAATACTATCGCAAAGCGGTTGACTTGATGTGCGCAAAGCTTCAGTCTCCACGGTTTTATGTGTTTACGGACAATCCCGAGTGGGTCAGGCATAACTTTTCATTCTTTGATTATAAACTGGTGGACAATAACCCTTCATTTGGTTACGGCAGTCATTTTGATATGCAGCTGATGAGCCTTTGTCGGCATAATATCATAAGTAATAGTACTTATAGTTGGTGGGGAGCCTTTCTGAATCGCTCTAATGATAAGATTGTCATTGCACCCGAAGAGTGGTTCAGGCCGGGCAGTTGTGAAGAGTATAAGTCTGGTCGCGTAGTATGCGAGGGTTGGCTTGCCCTATAATATAATAATAGATGTTGCAATAAGGCATCGATTATTGAATGTGTGGACAGAAAGACCTTAGCTGGTGTGAACTGATTTTTATTTGGCTTTATTATCGATGAGACTCATTTACTGCACCCATTCTCTTTGTAATCCCGGTGGGATGGAGCGGGTTCTTGTTAACAAAGTTACATACCTTGTGGAGAAATTGCATTGGGATGTTTCCATCGTGACAACAGACCAGAAGGGGCGCCCGTCGTTTTATCCGTTGCCTGCAGGTGTTCGTGTCACAGACTTGGGAATAAATTATTCTGATGACAATGTGAAGAGTGTGACAGGTAAGATATTGGGGTATCTTCAGAAACGGCGCAGGCACAAGCGCCTGTTGACTTCATTGCTTGAGAGAGAGAAGCCTGATATTGTAGTTTCACTATACCCTTCCGAATCTTCGTTCATACCAGACATCAAGGATGGTAGCAAAAAAGTATTGGAATTGCATTTCTGTAAATACTTCCGTTTGCAATATGGACGTAAGGGGCTGCTTGGGATTATAGATAAGTGGCGAACGCATCAAGATGAGCGGATTGTTCGTAAGTTTGATAAGTTTGTTGTATTGACAAATGAAGATAAGGAATATTGGGGAAATCTTCATAATATAGAGGTAATACCGAATGCAGCGATGAATATTGGGGGGCATTTTTCTGATGTCACTAACCATCGGGTTATCGCAGTAGGGCGTTTAGACTACCAAAAGGGATTTGACCGCCTAATACAAGCATGGGAATATATAAATAGGAGTGGACTGTATTCCGATTGGTGTCTTGATATTTTTGGGCAGGGTGAATGGAAAGAGATGCTGCAAGAGATGGTTCAGGCTAAGAACTTGTCAGTATCTGTGCACCTAAATTCTCCTGTGAAGACCATCGGAGAGGAATATGTCAATAGTTCATTGTTAGTAATGAGCTCTAATTATGAAGGTTTCCCTATGGTAATGATAGAGTCTATGGCCATAGGTCTTCCAGTTGTAGCATTCGATTTCAAATGCGGCCCGCGTGACATCATATCCGATGGTGAGAATGGTTTGTTGGTGCCCAATGGTGACATTCACGGTTTGGCAGGGGCGATGATGAAGCTCATGGGCGATTACGAATTGCGTCGTCGGATGTCGGGTAAAGCCCGTCAGGTTGTTGATACCTATTCGGAAAAGGCTGTCATGGACAAATGGGTTCGGCTGTTTACTTCCTTAGCTGTCAAATGAGAAAGTTGCTTCAGATAAATCCCGTGTTGCGTGTTTCCACGTCTACCGGTAGGATCATGCAGGAGATCGGAGAACTTGCCATTCGCAACGGTTGGCATAGTTACATAGCCTATAGCAGGGGGCGTGATGGAATAAAGCCGTGTCATTCAGAGCTAATTCCTGTCGGCAACAAGCTGAGTGTCTTTGGTCATGGCTTGGCCACGCGTCTGTTCGACCGCCATGGCATGGCTTCCCGGCTGTCAACGATGCAGTTTATTCATCGTTTGGAATCTATCAGGCCAGATATAATACATATACACAACATACACGGATATTTTCTTGATTACCGTTTGCTGTTCAAGTATTTGTCGCGTTGTTCCGTCCCTGTAGTCTGGACAGTCCACGACTGTTGGCTTTATACCGGCCATTGTTACTATTATTCATATGTAGGATGTGACAAGTGGCAGACGGGATGCGGCCATTGCCCACAGCGCGGTGAGTTTCCGCGGAGTTTATGGGTTGACCGTTCCAGGCGTAATTATGAAGATAAGCGCAGAGCTTTCACTTCGATTCCTCGCGACAGGTTGACCATCGTGCCGGTTTCAGACTGGATCAGGGATGAGATGCGCAAGTCGTTCTTCCGCGATTATGATTTCCGCGTAATACACAACGGCATAAACACAGATGTCTTTGATATATCAGACCCTTCCGACGTAAGGCTTCGATACAACTTGTCTGGTAAACGTATAATACTTGGTGTGGCCAGCATTTGGAGTCGTGAGAAGGGGCTTGACGATTTTGTCAGCCTTGCAGGTATGTTGCATGACGACGAGGTTGTTGTGCTTGTTGGCATTAAGCCTGATGAACAGCGCTTGTTTCCGGACAATGTCATCGGTATTGCCCGCACAGAAAATGTCGGCCAGTTGGCTCAGTTATATTCTGCTGCCGATGTGTTTGTCAATCCCACATGGCAAGACAATTATCCTACGGTAAATATGGAAGCCATATCATGTGGCACTCCCGTTGTTACATATCGAACAGGTGGCAGCGTTGAGGCTGTCACCGATGAAACAGGGCTTGTTGTCGAAAAAGGAGATGTGAGTTCCTTGCTTGGTGCTGTGCGCCTGGCCATTATGCGAGGCAAGTCGTATTACAGCCATTTGTGCCGGGCTTATGCTCTTGCCCATTTTAAGAAAGAAGAACGCTATGCCGACTATCTTTCGCTTTATGATGAGCTTTTGAGTCGTTAGGACATATTTCTATTGCGTTCTATCCATCTTGCATGTCATTATTCCGTGTTATCCAATGTCAACGGGGTCAACATTTGTTTCGGGGCGTCAACGTGCATCGTTGCTCCGGCGCCATGCATTGCATTGCAAGTATGAGAAGGCGGTTAAATTGTATGCCGACACAGACATGTCTGTGAAGGACATCGCAATCGAGTGTGGGCATACCGCAGGTGCTTTGGGAAATTACCTTCGTCGTTATTGGCGTGAGTTAGTGCTGCACCGTCACGGTATAACCGTTGAAGATAAAGATTTGTTGTCATTTAAAATAATAGAGGCGGGAGGTATGTCGGCGTCAGCCAGGATAAAGTATGGCTCAGCCGTCGAAGCATGTCGCTCACTTGATTACGTAGAGTTGAACATGTCACAGGTGGCGCGCAAGTTCTCGCTTGATGCCACTGCTTTGGCCAATTTCATGCGGGTGCACTTTCCCGACGTGTTGTTGTGGCGAGAGCAGTTGCGTCGCAGTTTCGGCTTCTGCAATGGTGTTCATCGGGGCGTCAGGCCCGAAAGCCTTGATCAATATGCAGAGGCCGTAAGGCTTTACCGAACAACCGACATGACGCAGGCTGAGATTGCCCGCAAGTGTCGTGTGTCTTTGGGTGGACTTAATCAGCATTTGCGCTTTTACTGCAATGACGTGCTTTGCCGTAAGCGGCAGAGCCGTAAGGTTGCCAAGGAAAATGATAAAAAACGTTTTGGTGAGAATGCCGGCAATGGCCGTAAGCATGCTCCGGCACCGTCCACGGTGCAAAAGTATGCCGGGGCCTTGGCACTCTACCTTGATACAGATATGACAATTAACGAAGTTGTTGCCCGTACGGGCGTTTCTGCCGGCGGCTTTCGCTTTTATCTGCGCAGGTGGCACGGTGGTGGCCGTAGCACTGTCGCGACGTCATGTTCGTTGCGTGCGGCGGCCAAGTATGCAGCTGCTATTGACAGTTTGCGTTGCAGGCCTAGGCCTGTTGCTCAGGTTGCAGCCGATTTTGGACTGAATCCAGATGTGTTCCGCTGCTATTTGCGGGCCCATGAGCCGGAGCTGGCTTCTCGCCATGGGCGTATGCGCACGGCCAAGGGCCGGTTGGTCTCTTCGGCCAGTCGTGAAAAGTATGCCGAGGCTTTGCGCCTTTATTCCACCACGGCCGAGAGCCTGCGTTCCATTGCCTCGCGTCTCGGCTTGGTTTACAACAGTGTTGGCGGGTATATCCGCCGCAATCATCCCGAGGCAGTTGCCCTTCATGCATCACGGGTGGCTGCCAATGCAAATGCTTGATGATAAATCTCACCTTACTCATGGATACACAAAAACTAAAAGTACTACAGTTGGGCAAGTTCTACCCTGTCTTGGGCGGGGTAGAGAAAGTCGCCTATGATCTTATGGTCGGGCTGTCTGAGCGTCATGTGCAGTGCGATATGCTTTGTGCTGCCGTCAATGGCAAAGGGCGTGAGATAGTTGTCAATGACTATGCTCACCTAATATGCTGTCACACCTGGGCTAAGGCTTGTGCCACCATGATTTCGCCTTCTATGGTTTCAACGCTCCGTAACATTTGTCGGCGCTATGACATCATTCACGTTCATCACCCAGACCCCATGGCCAGCATGGCTTTGTTTTTGTCCGGTTATCGTGGGCGTGTCATTCTGCATTGGCATAGTGACATCCAGAAGCAGCGGTTGCTCCTCAATTTCTACCGTCCGCTGCAACAGTGGCTTTTGCGCCGGGCCGACAAGGTTGTGGGCACCACCCCTGTATATCTGGCCGAGTCTCCTTGCCTGGGCCACGTGCAAGACAAGGCTGTGTGCATGCCTATTGGTGTTGAGCCGATGCATCCGAGGCCCGAGGCCGTCGATGCCATCCGCCGCCGTTATGCCGGCAAGAAAATTGTTTTCTCTCTTGGCCGTCTTGTTGCTTATAAAGGTTACAGCCACCTCATTTCTGCTGCCAAGTATCTTGGCGACGATTTTGTTGTGCTTATAGGTGGTTCGGGTGCTTTGCACGAGACGTTGCAGCGTGAGATTGTCGAACAGGGCTTGCAGGGGCGAGTCGAGTTGCTGGGTCGTGTCTCCGATGCCGATTTGCCGGGATATTATGGGGCTTGCGATGTTTTCTGCCTCAGCAGTGTGCAGAAGACAGAGGCGTTTGGCATTGTGCAGATAGAAGCCATGTCGTGCGGCAAGCCTGTCGTGGCTACACAGATACCTCAGTCGGGGGTTGCTTGGGTCAATGCCAACGGTGTGTCGGGGCTCAACGTGCCACCGGCCGACGCAGCAAAGTTGGCCGAGGCTATAAAGTCCATCACTTCCGATGCCGATGCTTACAGGCGTTATTCTGCGGGGGCGTTGGAGCGTTATCGCAATCTTTTCACGAAGGAACGGATGATCGAAAAATGTTTAAGCATATATGAAAATGGATAATGAAAAGGACATTGTCTTTTCAAAGACATTGCAAATGGGAATGATAAATGAAGGTTCTGAAAACAATGGTGTCATGTCGCCCGCGGCAAAGGCTCTGAAGCGCGGGTTCGACATACTGTGCAGTGCGTTGGGGCTTGTTGTCACCTCACCATTGTTTCTTGTTATTTGTTGGCTCATACGGCGCGAGGACGGAGGCCCGGCCATTTTCCGTCAGGAGCGCATCGGTTACGGAGGGCGTCCGTTCATGCTTTACAAGTTCCGCTCAATGACCGTCATGTCTGAGGCTGATGGCCGTCCGGCCCTTTGCCAGAAAAACGACAAGCGACTCACGCGTATAGGCCGTTTCTTGCGTGAACACCATCTTGACGAGCTCCCACAGCTGTGGAATGTGCTCAGGGGCGACATGAGCTTTGTTGGCCCCAGGCCCGAGCGCAAGTATTTCGTAGACAAGATCATGGCCGAAAATTCCGACTATGCCTTGCTCTACCAGTTGCGGCCCGGACTGTTCTCTCATGCAACATTATATAATGGTTACACTGACACCATGGAGAAGATGCTCGAGCGTCTGCGTATGGATCTGGAGTATCTGCGCGACCGCTCGTTGTGGCTCGATTTGAAGATTATCTACCTTACGGTGATGTCAATACTTACTGGAAAGAAGTTCTGATGGCTTACCGTATCAAGAGTCCGGTGGAGAGGCGGATGAGTGTTATGTGTCAACGGCAGGGCGGCCTGCCACAGATGCGTGGCGTTGCTTACGGCCATGATGTGGTGGGGCCCGTACTTGTGAGGCTCCTGTCTCCTTACTCCTGGAATATGATTTCAAACAAGATAAAACCCAAAGCCAACCTGCGTTTGCGCAAGGTAGGCAAGCAATACATGATAGTGGAATCCTGTGCTGACAATGTCAACATGAGCAATGTCTTCAGTCTCAACAAGACTGCGGCCAGGCTCTGGGAACGCATTGAGCAGGCTGATGTCACTACAGCAGAGCTGGTCGATTGGCTCTGTTCCGTCTACGACGTCGACGCCGTCACTGCTTATCGTGACGTTGAGCGTCAGTTGTCCGAGTGGCGGTCGTTCGGGCTGTTGGAATGACAGCTTTGTGCCGCCGTCTGCTTAGTGCATCGTGGTTTCCGTCGTGTTTACTCTTTTGGCTGCACCCATGCAGTGCAGTCTGTATGCAATACACAGTTATTTCAGATGATTATAAATCGATCGGCAGGCGCTGTTTCGGCGTCATCCTGTTGCATGGCCGTGCAAGGTGCTGCCTCTGTCGAGGCCCAATGCGCAGAACGCATGGCTTTGCTTGTGCTGTTGCGTTCAGGCTTGTGGGAGCGCGAGCCCGACGATTTGGGCTGTTTCCCGCTTTCTGACGAGTCGTGGGGGCGGCTTTATCGTTTGGCGCGACAGCAAACTGTGACAGGTGTCGTGTTTCGTGGCTTGCAGCATTTGCCCGACGAGCTGCTGCCTCCCGGGCCTTTGCTTCTGCGATGGGCTGCCGAGGTCGATGCCATCGAGCGCCGCAACAGGGCCGTCGATGCAGCTGTGGCAGAGCTTTGCTCCAAGTTCCGGGCCAATGGCCTCGAGCCGGTTTTGCAGAAGGGGCAGGGGGTTGCCCTTTGCTATGCCGACCCGGCTTTGCGCGAGTCTGGCGACATTGATTTTTGTTTCGCGGGCAGCCGGTCGTTTGCCGCCGCGGCCGCTTGTGCCAGGCAGATGGGCATCGAGGCCTCAAGCCATGCCGACGGCAGCCTGCACTACCGCTGGCGTGGGGTTGACGTCGAGCACCACAACCGGCTTCTCGACTTGCACAATCCGTTGCTCAGGGGCTACGCCGAGTCGCTCGTCGACCGTTGGGGCTACAGTAGCGTCGGGTTGCATTCCGTGCCCGGCTCTGATGTCAGCATACCGTCTCGCCGTCTTTGCTTGCTGTTGCTCAACCTGCATATCCTCAAGCATGTCGTTGGCCGCGGCATAGGCCTACGCCAGTTGTGCGATATGGCCCGTGCGTGCCATGTGTTCCACGGTGGCGACAGCTCGGCCGAGATGGAGCAGGTTGCCGGGCGGTTGGGTATTGGTCGGTGGAGCGCCCTCTTGCACTCGTTTCTTGTCGATTGCCTGGGGCTTTCGCCGTCGTGCCTGCCGTATTCAGCCAGGGCCGGCAGTGCGGCTTCCTTGTCGGCCATAGTGTGGGCGGGTGGCAATTTCGGCCATTATTCCCCTACGGGGCGTATGTCGTCAGGTTCGCCTGTTGTTGCCCGCAAGTTTCTTACAGCCCGTTCTTTTTTGTGCAATATGCGTTTTTCACTCTGTTATGCTCCAAAGGAAGCGTTATGGATTATGGCAGAACTAATGAAAGGTCAGTTCCGATGATGTCCGAACATTGTTATTCTGTTGGTGGCTTTGTCCTTTCGGTCAGTCTGCCTTCTGCTGTCAGTCCCGACATCCTTCTGCCATCCTTTCGTCCTTTCAAGGCCGGTGGCAGCCATGATGGCGTTGAGTTGTTGCGTTTTGCAGCCCGTCCGCTATCGTCCATGCCCGAGGTCGACGTCGTGCGCCTGCTCGACGACAGTGACAACGACATGGGCCATATCCGCCTTTACAGTGTCGGCGGCGGCTATCTTGTCGAGTTGTGCTCTGCTTTCGGGGGTGCCTGCCACCGCATGTTGGCCTCACCTGATTTCAGCCGCGTGTGTGCCTATGTCCGTTGGGAGGATGCCGGTGTGGGCCTTGTCGTGTCATCGTTTGTCCGCATAGCCTATTCACAGGCCGTCTTGGGCCACGGTGCCGTGTCGCTTCATGCAGCGGCAGTGTGCCATGCCGGCCGTGCCTATCTTTTCATGGGGCGTAGCGGCACGGGCAAGAGCACCCATGCGTCGCTCTGGCTTAAGCACATAGCCGGTGCCGAACTGCTCAACGACGACAACCCTACTGTGCGCATCGTTGGGGGCGAGGCCGTGGCTTACGGCACGCCGTGGAGTGGCAAGACGCCGTGCTACAGGCAGCTGGCTTTCCCTATCGATGGCATAGTGCGCCTTGTCCAGGCTCCGTCAAACCGTTTCAAGCTGCTCGAAGACATCGATGCTTTCATAGCCATTTACCCCGGCTGCTCGGTCATTGCCGAAGACATGGCCTTGTGCAACGGGCTCTACGACACTCTTGTTAGTCTTGCCGGGCTTGTCCGTGTGGGCACGCTTGAGTGCCTGCCCGACCGCGAAGCGGCGTTGCTCTGCCACGACAGCCTGGCGGCGCGCCCTTCTGTTTGATGGCTCTGTGCCACGCATAAGTAGGTGTTCAAAATTAATTGCCATCAAATTGTGCGCTATTTCGGAGATGCATGCAAAAGTCCGAAGAGGGAGCGTAGCGGGCTACGCGACCGATGAGACTTTGGCATGCGGCCCGAAAGAGCACACAAGATGGTGGCAAAGATATAGAGGACACCTGCAAGGTCTATTGTATCGGTTAATTTTGAACAGCTACTTACATATAATTATTAATGCATCATAAACAATCTTTTTTAGAACCATTATCATCCGATTAACAAAAACAAATGAACAAGAAACTTTTGTTGGCAAGCCTGCTTGCCGTGTTGCTCTTTTCATCGTGCTCGCGTAAGAGTTACGTCTACCTGCAGGACATGAAAGGGGGTACGGGCTATCCGTATGAATCAAACTATGAGGCTGTGGTGCATCGCGACGACCGCCTTAGCATCACTGTCAGCAGCAAGAATCCTGAACTGGCCATACCGTTCAACATCTATGGGGGAACGTTCCGTGTTGGCGAGGATGGCAATGTGTCTGCCAGTTCAACAACACATGTCAATGAAAAGGGCTACCGTGTCGATGTAGAGGGCAACATTGATTTTCCGATACTCGGCAAGTTGCACGTTGAGGGCCTGAAGGTGAGCGAGGTCGTCAATCTCATAAAGAGGAAAATCATCGAGGGCAGTTACATGAACGACCCTATAGTGGCTGTCGAGTTCCTCAACTTCAAGTATACCGTGCTTGGCGCAGTGGGGCGCAACGGCACTTTCTCTGTCGATGGCGACCGCATCACGTTGCTCGAAGCCATAGCCAATGCCGGTGACCTTACTGCCAAGGCCCGTACAGACCGTGTCACAGTCATCCGCGAGTTGAATGGCGAGCGGCGCATGTACATCAATGACATCACGAGCAAGGATGTGTTCGACTCGCCTGCGTTCTATTTGCAGCAGAACGACATAGTCTATGTTGAGCCGAAGTACAAGAAGAAAGACAACGAAGACCGTGGCTGGCAGATTGGCACCACATTGCTCTCGGCTGTCACAGCCGTATGCTCCATTCTTTGGGCCATCAAGTGAGTTTCGTTTACAGTTGCTGCCTGCATCCGGGGCGCGTCTTTTTTGCGGCATTCGGTTGCCGTCGTGGGGGCGTTGCTTCCCTTTTGCCTCATGGCAGTGAGACATAGTTAAATATAAAAATGCAAACAAACAATTCAAACAACAAGTCAGAGCAGGGCATCAATATCGTCGACTTGCTCTTGTACTTCGCTTCAAAGTGGAAGTGGTTCTTGCTTTCGGTGATTGTCTGCGGAGGTTTCGCATGGTATAAGTATGCCTGTGCGCCATTTGTTTATTTCCGTTCGGCTACCGTCATCATCAAGGATCCGTCTAACAAGGCTTCAACGGCCGGACTCGACCGTTACGACAACTTCATCAATAAGGTCAATGTGGCCAACGAGGTGCTGCAGTTCCGTTCAAAGCAACTCATGGCCGAGGTGGTGAAGCGTGTGCGTGCCGATGTCAGCTATCAGGTGAAGGACGGCTTGCGCCACAACGAGCTTTACAAGCAGTCGCCGGTGCAGGTGAGCTTCACCGACGCCACCGACGCACAGTATGCTGCCCTCACTGTCACGCCGCGCGACAAGCAGACCGTGGTCGTGACCGACATCACCGGGGCCGACGAGTCGGCCAGCTACACCGTCAAGCTCGGCCAGGCCGTGACGCTGGGCAAGTCGATGCGCGTAACCATAACCCCCACCAATTATTATGGCTCGTCGTGGATGGGTACGCCCGTGCGTGTACAGAAGCTGCCGCTTGAGTCGGTGGTGGCCCGCTATAAGGGGGCTTTGGGCATACGGCAGGAAGAAGACGAATCGTCTATCCTTACGCTTGCCCTGAAAGACAATTCGCCAACGAGGGCCGAAGATGTGCTCAACATGCTCATCACCGTATATAACGAGGAGGCCATCAAGGACAAGAACCAGGTGGCTGTCAATACTGCCAACTTCATCAACGAGCGACTCATCATCATCGGCAATGAGCTCGGCAGCGTGGAGTCCGACCTCGAGTCGTTCAAGCAGCGCAACCAGATTCTCGACATCTCTTCGACGGCAAATATGTATATGGGCGAGTCGCAGAAGTACAATGCCGGCGCCCTTGAGCTGGAGACTCAGTTGAGGCTGGCCAATTTCATAAAAGACTATCTTGTCGACCCGAAGAAGGAAACCGAACTGATACCGGCCAATACCGGCATCGGCGACGCAGCCATCGAGAGCCAGATAAGCAACTATAACGCTGCAAAGCTCAAGCGCGACCGCCTTATAGGCGACAGCAGCGACAAGAACCCTGTGGTTGAAGAGCTCAACAACTCGCTGCAGGCAATGAAGCAGAACATCATCCGGGCCGTAGACAACATGATTGTCAGCCTCAACGTCAAGCGCAACGATGCACGCAACCGCGAGATGAGGGCTCGCAGCCGGGTGACGTCAATGCCTACCAAGGAGCGCCAGATGCTGTCCATCGAGCGCCAGCAGAAGATAAAGGAGGCGCTCTACCTCTTCCTGCTCAACCGGCGTGAGGAAAACGCCCTGTCGCAGGCCATGGCCGACAACAATGCCCGAGTTATCGACAGTGCCGATGGCCCCGACTCGCCTGTGTCGCCTCAGCGCAACCGCATCATCTTGCTTGGCTTGGCTGTTGGCGTGGCCGTGCCTGCTGTGGCATTGTTGTGCATCATGTTCATGGACACCCGTGTGCGTAGCCGCCGCGACATCGTCAAGGCTGTCAGCGTGCCGTTCCTCGGCGAGATTCCACTCGACAAGGAGTTTGCCCGCCAAAGGGCCAGCCAGCCCGATCCCGACGGAATGGTGGCCGAAGCCTTCCGCATATTGCGCACCAACATGACGTTCATGGGGCATCGCGATGTGCCGATGAAGGTGGTCACCTTCACTTCGTTCAACGAGGGAGCCGGAAAGACCTTCGTTTCATACAACCTGGCCGTGAGCCTTGTCAGGGCGCAAAAGAGGGTGGTGCTTGTCGACCTCGACATACGAAAGGGCACGCTCAGCCGTCACCTTGGGGCTGCAAAGGAGGGTGTTACCAATTATCTGGCATCGCCTTCTGTGGCGCCCGAGGCAATCATCCAGCATAGCGATGCCGGTATCGATGTCATATCGGCCGGCCACATAGCGCCAAACCCTGCCGAACTGCTCATGGACAGCAGGCTCGACGAGCTTTTCGATTACCTGCGCCAGCACTACGACTTCATCATTGCCGACAATGTGCCGGTGGGGGTTATCGCCGATGCTGCCATCGCAAACCGCATAGCCGACCTTACCATCTTCGTGGTGCGTGCCGGCAGGCTTGACCGCAGGCAGTTGCCCGACATCGAGACGCTCTATGAGCAGAAGAAGCTGAAGAACATGGCCCTCATACTCAACGGCGTGCCACCCGGACACCACGGCTACGGCTATGGTTACGGATATGGCTACGGTTATGGCTACGGTTATGGGTATGGTTATGGCTACGGGCATGGGCATAAGCATGGAAAGAAATGGAAGAAATAAAATATTGACATCATGATTGGCCAACAGTGTTTGGCAGATAGTTTTTAGTGTATGTGCACTTAATGGATGCCGTAAACTAATAAGTCTCTCAATACTGCATCAGCAACAGCAAATATCAACTATAGTTAAATAAAAAACTTTATCGCGATGAAAGAAGAAAAGAAAGAAAAGTATGAGTCTCCTCGCACAGAGAAGACGCAAGTAAACCTGGAAAGTGGGTTTATGACTGCCTCGATTTTCGAGGACGTGAACAACCAAGACGACGGTGTTAGCATCGAAGGCCATGAAGTTGGCAATACCGGTGACTACACAAAATGGGATTTTCAAGATGAGCAAATTAATTCAACAAACAGTTTTAATTGAGGAAACATTATGAAAAAACTAATGTATTCTTTATTTGCAACCGCTCTTGTAGTCTTGAGCGGTTGTCAAGACGATGTCGTAGAGCAGAAGCCGTCTACACCCGCGCAAGTTGGCGATGAAATATCGTTCGGCTCTTCGCTGCGTGATGTGCAGACTCGTACTATCTACGACGACGAGCCTACACAGGCCGACGACGGCAGTTATTATTACCGTGTAAGATGGGAAGAAGGCGACCAGATAGCAATATACTGCCCCCAGGCTTCAAACGGCACATTGGTAAACTACTCGGTTTCTCCCGATGCAAACGATCCAACCCGTTCAAGCCGCGTGACAAAGGTAAATACCGATGAACCGGGGCTGCAGTGGGGCGAATCTGATGTACATCGCTTCTATGGATTCTATCCGGCAAACCGTGTTACGGGAACTGAAAACGGCCGCATCAACGGGCATGTGCCTACAGAGCAGAGGCCTGAAGGATGGAATGTGGTAACAAACAACAACGGTGGAACAAACTTCTATGGAAAAACCAACACAGACAATGCTTATATGTGGGCCTATGGTGAGTTTACCAAGAGTACCATGGGTGGCCAAGATGTTCCGCTTACGTTTCATCCGTGGATGACTGTATTGCAGATTAAGATTCCCGGCCCGACAAGTGGCACGATGAAGATTTCAAACGTAAACATACGCGCAATAGAGGGAACTCAGACTGCAATAGCCGGCGATTTCGTCTGTGATATGACACCTGTGGAAAAAAATGGTGCTGATGGTGTTCCTGTTTACAGATCCACAACAACGGGACAAGTGACAAACACCATATCAATCTCTGGTTGGAACAGTGATGTTCAAGACTTTGTTGAGCTTGACAACCCCAACGATACAATGATTGTGCGTGCTTATCTGCTTCCTATCGACAATTCGCCTACAGCGCGCAATCTGCAAATCGCTGTCCAGACAATGAATGGTGCTCCGCTTACGAGAACCTTGGGATATAGCGGTCACGGTGCGAACTCAATCCAGCCGCATAAGGTAAACACTGTAATACTGCCGAATTTGATTGATTCAAAACAGACAAACTATTGGATGAGTTCGCTTGACAGAAATATTTATCTTTCCGAGCTGTCCATTCCCGGCAGTAAGTTCTCTTATCTGACGAGTGATAATGCAGGTGGCAATGCCGCATTCCAAGGTGAGGATATTGAACAGCAGTTCCTTGATGGTGTTCGTGGATTCATTGTTCAAGTAGGTGCAAATGCCACTTATAATGCAACTCGCACAGGTGGTGTTATTATTCCTCAATATAGTTACACTTATACAAATGCAACCTTGCCTATATTCAGTGGTAATGGCAAAATGTTGTCTAACGCAATATCATCTATTGCCAACGCCCTGTTTACTGCCGAACAAAAGCTTGGCCAAGATCGTAACTTGGAATGTGCGGTTGTGATGATTACTTATGCAGGTGATGCTGCTGTGTCGGCAGGCTTTACAGGTAGTGGTTCTCATAGTATTAGTGATGTCGGTGGTGCAGAACATGTTTGGATGGACGCTATAGCCAATGAGTTTAAAAAGCTCGGAGCCGATGGTAACAACAGAATTTATACAGATGAAATCACCGCCAATACAACTTTGGACGATGTTAAGGGCAAGATTATCCTGAAGGTAAACACAAACAGCGACGCACAACACGGTTATATTGCTGCAGATGACAATGTGCCCGCACTGTTCTCACGCTGGAATGGTGCAAGAAACAATGTTGACTTGCGATGGGGCTCGCCTAACACAAACTCTACCCGCACTCCTCTTAAATGGATGTATCAAGAGGCAACGCACATTGGAACAGGCACAGAAAGCACACCTGAAGAAAAATATGACAATGCCATGTGGGTGTTCCAAAACAGTATTACTGCATATCTTGAAAACTCTGCGCATGACACATGGTTCATGAATGACTGTGGAGGTACATTCCACGGGGATGTGTCAGGTACTGACGGTTATGACAAAGATTATGGTAATGGCGATACTAATGCCGAGGCGCCGATTGCCTTTGCGCGCTGGTTCAATCCGCAGATTACAAGATACCTGCAGGAGCGCGACGCAAACGCTTCGCTTGGCCTTGTGTTCTTCAACTTTGCCGATAAGCAGGCCACCGGTCAGCAATATGGCACCGACAATCTGATACAGTCCATCATCGACAACAACTTCAAGTTCAATCTGCGTAAAGAGGGCAGCAGCACCGACACCAACAACTCTTCATTGAGCAACTCCGGCTCAGGCTATGGTAATGGTGGTGCCCTTATAAAATAATGTCACATCTCTCTCGTTTGCTCGGTATGGTTGCGCCATTGCTGTGGTGCGGCCGTACCGGGCAATGCCTTTAGCTTGCGTGCCGTCCTTTGCGGCATGTGGGCTTAGGCTGTTTGTGGCCAATGATTATCTAACCCAAAAACATAAAGCTTATAAGATAAAATGAAACGAAACTTAATACTCTGCTGTGCCGGTGCGCTTTTGCTGTGCGTTACGGCTTGCTCTGATACCGACGGGTTGGGGCAATCGCAGTTGCAACAGCAATCGCGCTTTACGCTGACCGCACATGCCGACAGCTATACGTCTCTGCCCGAGACGCGCACTGTTGTCGGTGGTGCCTACGCCGACGGTTCATTGGAGATGTTGTGGTCGCCTGGTGACAGTATCGGTGTGTTCAGCACGTCGGGTAGCGACGACGTCCCGTATGTCAATTCGGCTGCCGAGGCTTCGGCCACAGCCGTGTTCACCGGCAGCATGGATGCCGGCAGCATACCGGCCTATGCCTACTACCCGTACTCGGCCCAAGTGACCTCCATCGATGCCATTCCCGTCGAGATACCCACCAACCAGAGCTATTCCGGGCCACAGTCTGTGGCTCAGTATGACGTCAAGGCTGCCACGGTAACCGCTGACGGGGCCGATGGCTACCAGTTGCATTTCCGCAACATGGCGGCGCTCGTGCGTTTCGACATCAGCCTCACCGACGGCTATAGCTCATTGGCATCCGACGAGCGGCTGTGGTGCGTAGAGATAGAGACCGGCGACAATGTCACGGGCAGCTACACCTACGACCTTGGCAACATTGACGGCGGGCTTGTGCCTGCCGAGGGCGGCGGCCAGAGCAACCTCATCAACCTTGCTTTTGCCAATACGCCATCGCTCAGCAATGTGATAACCGCTTATGCCGTGGTGGCTCCCGGCCGGCAAGACGGCACAACATGGAGGGTGCGTTTCATTACCGATAAGCACACTGTTGAGTTCACCACCCAGGCCTTGTGCGACTTTGAGCCCGGCAAGTTTTATACCATGCCCCTCAACGGCACAATACTGGGCAACAACGAGGGTTCGATGGATGTGGCCGAGACCGAGGAGACGGCCAACTGCTACATAGTGACAGAGCCGGGTGAATACAGTTTCCCGGCCACAGTCATAGGCAACGGACAGAAGGGCATCATACCCGGTGTGGGCTTCCATACCGAGACGGCTTACATCAGTCCGAAGTCGGCAGGCCTCGTATGGTCTGAAGCCCAGGATTTCGTTTCAAACGTCAGGCTTGAAGACGGTAGGGTGCACTACACCGTAGGCAGCGCATACAGCAACAATGCCGTGATTGCCGTCTACAGCGAGCCCGACTGCCAGGGCGAGATACTGTGGAGCTGGCATATATGGGGCACCATCGGCCAGCCAGAGGATGAGGAGTATACCAACCAGGCCGGTGCCAAATTCATGGTGCTTGACCGTGAGATAGGCGCTGTGCGCGTTGCCCAGTATGGCTGTTTGTATCAGTGGGGGCGCAAAGACCCGTTTCCCAACAATGTCGTGACCCGTTACTGGAATGGCACCGAGCTCGTGAAATTCAACACCAATTTCGGTTGGTCGCACGTAAAGATAGACAATGCAACCATTGCCGACGCCATACACCACCCGATGGAGCTGATTGCCGGCAACGCCACTTCTCAGTACAACTGGCTCGGCGAAGACAACTACTACCTGTGGGGCGATGCAGGGCGCGAACTGCCCGACAGTTTGTATGAGGCATCGGCCGGTGCGGGCTGGAACCAGCAAAAGACCATCTACGACCCGTCGCCGGTGGGCTATCGCGTGGCCAACATCTTCACGTTCAGCGGCTTTACCAAGTGTGCCAGCGGCACCAACGCCGACATAGAGAAGGGCAAGCTTTCTTACATCAATTACGTCAAGGCACTGGAGGGCACCGACAAGTGGTATTTCAAGAAAAACGCCGACGACACCGAGGGCGTTCAATACCAGGACATCAGGGCCCGCGACGGCCGTGAGGGCTACAAGAAGAAAAACGCCGGCTACGGCGGCTACTGGTGGGCGGCCGAGGCCTATGCCGGGGCAGACAGGGCCTACGCCTGCTATCTGAAGACTGACCAGTATGTTCAGGGCGCCGACCGTTACAACGAGATACAGACCTACGGCAGGGGCTATCTGTTGCGCGACGCTTACGCTGTGCGCTGCGTGCGCGAATAAGACTGATAAGTAGGTGTTTAAAATTAATTGCCATCAAATTGCGCGCTGTTTCGGAGATGCATGCCAAAGTCTGAAGCGAGAGCGTAGCGGGCTACGCCACCGATGATACATTGGTATGCGGCACGAAAGAGCACACAAGATGGTGGCAAAGATATGGAGGACACCTGCAAGGGCAATTGTATCTGTTGATTTTGGACAGCTACTTAAATATATTTATAAACCAAATTTAAGCATATATGATTCGGAAAACATTGATTGCGGCTTTAGCTTTGGCTGCCGCAGGGCCGGTTTGCGCGCAAGACGCCCAGACGGCTCAGGGTGCTGACGCCACAGAGTCTGTGGAGTACAGCAGTGACAAATACAAGGTGGAGACCAACCGGTTTTGGAGCAACTGGTTTGTCAGCGTTGGCGGTGGTGCGCAGGTGTACTTCGGCAACCACGACAAGCAGGCCGACTTCGGCGACCGCCTGAGCGGGGCGCTCGACGTGGCTGTGGGCAAATGGTTTACCCCGGGCATAGGTGTGCGCTTCATGTACAGCGGACTGACCGTAAAGGGCGCAACGCAGAAGGGGGCCCTGGCCCACAGCACCGGCGAGGACGTGCCGGGCAAGGGTGGCAACGGCTACTGGCTCGAGAAGCAGAAGTTCAACTACTTCAACTTCCACTTCGACGCCCTGTTCAACCTGTCAAACCTGCTCTGCGGATACAACGAGAAGCGGGTCTATAACCTGAGCGCCTACGGCGGCCTTGGTGTGATGAAGGTGTCGGAGGAGCCTTCGGCAACCGACATATCGGCACACTTCGGCTTGCTCAACTCGTTCCGCCTGAGTTCGGCCCTCGACCTAAACCTCGACCTGCGCGGAACGATGGTCAACGACGAGTTTGACGGTGAGCCCGGCGGCCGCGGCGGCGAGGGCATGTTTACGGCCACCATCGGCCTGACCTACAAGTTCAAGCCGCGTGGCTGGGATCGCAGCAAGACTGTCACCCGCCTTGTTTACAACAACGACGAAATCAACGCAATGCGTGAGAAGCTCAACCTGATGAGCGAGGAGAACGCCCGCCTGAAGGAGGCCTTGGCCCGTGGCGGACAGGAGCGCGAGAAGATTGTGGCTGCTGCCAACCTCGTGATATTCGAGATAGGCAAGTCGAAGCTCAGCAACCTGTCGCGTGCTAACCTTGGCTTGCTCGCCGAAGTGATCAAGCAGGGCGATCCCAACGCTGTCTACACCGTTACCGGCTACGCCGACAAGGGCACCGGCTCGAAGGGTCTCAACGAGCGCTTGAGCAAGAAGCGTGCAGAGGCTGTGTTCGACTGCCTTGTCAATGAGTATGGCGTCAACAAGTCGCAGCTTAAGATTGACTATAAGGGCGGCGTCGACAACATGTTCTACGACGACCCGCGCCTGAGCCGTGCCGTTATCACGAGGAGCAACTAATCGGATTTCTAATTATACTTAATGGTTTTGACCACAGCCCGGTCCGCGACGAATAGGGCTGTGCAGCTAAGCCATTCCTATGTGCAGCCCCCTTTCTGCCTAAGCGTAGGTGGAAAGGGGGCTTTTGTTTTTTGCAATTATTTATAAGAAGGTGTTCAAAATTAATTGCCATCAAATTGTGTTGGCATGCTACCCCGAAAGAGCGCACAAGATGTTGGCAAAGATATATATGCCTCCTGCAAGGCCAATTGCATCGGTTAATTTAGAACAGCTACTTAATACAGGCATGTGGCCGTGAAACGCCACTGCCGGCTTAACTTGAATGTAGGTATGGATGATGTGAATGAGGGTTTTCCGGCCGGTGGCGACGCTTCCGGTTGCGGCAGCCTGGTGCTCGACAACGACGAGTTTTTCGGCCAGGTGTCGTCTTTGCTGGCTGCCGGCCAGCGTGTCACGCTGCGTGCCCAGGGCAACAGCATGTTTCCGTTTATTGCCGGTGGGCGCGACAGTGTGGTGCTTCAGGGTGCCCGTGGCGCGGCCGTAGGCGACATTGTGCTCGCCCGTGTGCCAGGCTTGGGCTATGTGGTTCACCGTGTTTACCGGGTTGGTGGCGGATGTCTGTTGCTCATGGGCGACGGCAACCTGCATCGTACCGAGCGTTGCCGCACGTGCGACGTGGTAGGCTGTGTGGTCAGGATAGTGCGTGGCCGCAGGGTGGTCGACTGCAGCTCGCCGGCCGAACGCATGCTGGC
>ERZ791905.533-NODE-533-length-36438-cov-9.266306_pt1 | contig 36438 bp, 30 predicted proteins | sample MGYA00510147_ERZ791905 | MGnify/ENA primary metagenome ERZ791905 (study PRJEB30046, sample SAMN00792084) | human gut metagenome | study: EMG produced TPA metagenomics assembly of the A metagenome-wide association study of gut microbiota in type 2...
TCGCTGTCGGGGCAGCGCACGGGATTGGTCTCGGCGGCGGCAATGTCGTAACGGCGGTAGTCGGGGTCTGTGCAGATGTCGCCCACCTGCGACGTATAGGCAGCAATGCTCACTCCCACCTGCCGCAGCGCCAGCTTGGCCAGGGCTCCGCCCACGCAGCGGCTTATGGTTATGCGGGCCGACGAACGCCCCCCGCCACGATGGTCACGCAGCCCATACTTATTATAATATGTGTAATCGGCATGCGACGGCCTAAACAGGCATCGCAAGTTCTCATAGTCTTGCGAGTGGTGATTGGTGTTCCTGACCACGAAACCGATGGGGGCGCCGGTCGACTTGCCCTCAAACACCCCGCTGAGCAACTCGACTTGGTCTGGCTCTTTGCGGCTCGTTGTCAGGGCGCTCTGCCCCGGGCGGCGGCGCTCAAGCTCATGCTGGATAAACTCTTTGTCTATCTCTATGCCGGCAGGCATGCCGTCTATCACACCGCCCACGGCCTCGCCATGGCTTTCGCCGAATGATGTCAGCGTGAAAACATTGCCAAAAGTATTACGCATCATAGTAATGTTTAAAAGTGAAATGTAAGATACTGAGGGCAGCCGGGGGTGGATGCTGGCCGTCACTCACGGCAAGAGGGCCTGCCTAAAGGCCGGCCTCGCCATGCAGTGGCCGCCGACGGCCACCCCCGTCACATTCGTCCAAGCCCTTGGCTCATGAGTGGCAGTGGCCTCCGCAGCAACCGCCATTGTCGCCATGATGGTGATGGCCGTGCTCGCCGCAGCCGTCTCCGCAGCCGTCTCCGCAGTCTCCGCCACAGCTGCCGCAGCCACAACCGCATCCCTCACCGCTCAGGCGGTTGATCATGGCCTGTATCTCGTCGTTGGTTGCCTCGCGGCTTTCGAGCACACGGCCCTTGAACTTCAGCGTCTGACCGGCCAGCGGGTGGTTCAGGTCCATCTTCACCTTGTCGTCGCTGATGTCGAGCACGCGCCCGAAAAAGCGGTTGCCGTCGGCATTCTGCAGCGGAACTACTGCATCCTTGAATATATGCTCGTGGTCAAAATGGCCGTTGATGCAAAACATCTCGCGGTCCAAGTCGAGCACGTGGGCCTCTTCGTAGTCGCCGTATGCCTCGTCCTTGGTCAGCTCAAAGTCAAACTCGGCTCCCGGCTCCAGCCCTGCTATCTCTTTCTCAAAGGCATCGAGGGTTACCCCGAAACCGCTGATAAACTGGAAGGGGCGCTCTTCGGTTGCCTCTTCCACCAAATTGCTCTCTCCGTTTTCTGCCGTGTAAAGCTTGTAAGCAACGGCAATGTACTTGTTCTGTGGTTTGTCCATTATCTTGATATGTGGTTTGATACTGCTTGCAAAGTTACTCATTTTATTTCGAAAACAAACGCATAAGGCCATTGTTAATGCGAAACCATTAAAAAACCGTTATCCTTTCACTTATTTGACTTGTATCAATTAAAGCGGCTGTTTGCGCACACAATAAGCAAATTCCATTGCTTTGAACGTATTTCGGCGTATCTTTGCGGTGGAAAATCGATAAAGAGAGAACACAGAAAACTGACCGGCCAGAGTTTAAGTAAGTAGTAATTTAAGTAAAAAAGAAAGGGTAACAAAGATGAAAAGATTGTATTTAACAGTCGTGGCACTGCTCAGCATGACCATGACATTTGCAGGAGACAAGAACGGAATGGACGCAGCCGGAGCCAACACAGCCGCAACGAGCGCCACAATGGCCAAAGCCGACAGCACTGCCTCGTACGACATAAGCTACAACCTGCGCCGACTGGGCGAGACACTCGGGCTCACCCTCGACCAGATGAACAGCGTAGAGGCGCTCAACCGCATTTTCCGCGGCGACCTGAAGACGGCGGCCGAGGCCGACAAAGCCAACCGCAAGGCCCTCATGGACAGCGCCGTTGAGAAAGACATGAAGTACATGAGCTACGTACTGACGCCCGAACAGTTTGACAAGTACCAAACATTGATCAACACAACACTGGCAAACCGCGGACTGGAAAAATAGGCCGCACAGTGAAAAGAAATAACGAAGAGAGCCGCCACAGCCTGGATTGTGGCGGCTCTTTTTTGCATTTTGCTTGCCTGTCTCAGCTTTTTTTGCTTCTTTTGCAGCAGCAACCACAAGATTACAAGCATGAGAAAGGTATTCATCGCAATGCTTGCCGCATGGTGGGCAGCATTGCAGGCGGTGGCCATACAGGCTGTGACCGACAAGATGTCGGCCTATGTGAGGGAGGCGGCAGCCATGTCGAAAACAAAGAAAAAGGCTGCCCCGGGAGACGGCCAAATGCTCATGACAGCCTTTGTGAGCATAGACACCACTGCCGCCGACAGCATACTGGCAGCCAACGGTTGCCGTGTCTACGACAGGAGTGAAGACATTTACATCGTGACCGTGCCTGTCGGCCGGCTCGAGTCGCTTGCGTCGGCTGCCTGCGTAAGGCGCATCGAGGCTTCACGACCGTGCCGCGCGTCGATGGACACCACGGCAACGCTGGTCGGGGCCACGCCAGTATACGATGGCCTGTGGCTGCCACAGGCATACACCGGCGACGGCGTTGTGGTCGGAGTGATGGACATCGGCTTTGACGTTACCCACCCTACGTTCTACGACTCCACCGCCACCAAGTACCGCATAAGCGCATTCTGGGACCAGCTTGACCCCGAGACGGACACAAGCCGCTTTCCCGTGGGGCGCGAATACAGGGGCACCGACGCCATCATTGGCAAAAGCCACTCAACCGACGGGCTGCAACAGACGCACGGCACCCACACCGCCGGCATTGCAGCAGGCAGCGGTTACGACTCGCAATACCGCGGAATGGCATACGAGAGCGACCTTTGCCTGGTGAGCAACGCCGTAAGCAACGACCTCAACCTGATTGCCCCCGACGACACATACAAGTATACATCGGCCACCGACGCGCTCGGTTTCAAGTACATCTTCGACTATGCAGCCACATGCGGGATGCCCTGCGTGGCATCGTTCAGCGAAGGCTCGGTGCCGGAATACAACCGCTCGGACAGCCTCTACAGCCGATATCTCGAGCGACTGACGGGGCCGGGGCGCATCATCGTGGCCTCGGCAGGCAACGAGTCGGTCTACCTCAACTATGTAGACAAGCCTGCCGGCAGGCCCGAAGCCGGCTCCTGCCTATACAGCCAAGAAAACCAGGCCGGCTTCTTCGTCGAGGCCAACGGCCCGTTCTGCCTCAATTTCATATCCTGCGGAAGCCCCGCCAACGACACCACCACCGTTGGTTCATGGCAATGCCGGCCCGACTCCGCCACCGTGGTAAGCATCAGGCTCGGCAACGGCAGCCATGGATGCACGGCCACCATAGAGCGTTACGCCGCGGCCACGGCCACCCGCGACAGCATCTACCACGTGGCTATCGAATGCGACACGCCGCTCAGCTCTGCCGGGGTGCTGGCCGTGACGGTGAGCGGGGCCGCAACCGACGCATCGCTGCGGTGCTATTCGCCTTCGATGTTTATCAACGGCATGGCCGAGGGCGCCCCGGCCGACGCCGAAACGAGCCACAACATACACGCTCCGGCATGCTTCGGGGCTGTTGTGGCCGTAGGGGCCACCATCCACCGCACGGGATTCACCAACTACCAAGGCCAATACTTCGACTACAGCCAGCCCGGCCGCAACGACGGGGTGCGCTCATACTACTCTTCTGTGGGCCCCACGATGGACGGATTGACCAAGCCCGACGCCATGGCACCGGGCGACAACATCGTGTCGGCATACAGCAGCTACTATGAAGAGAGCAATCCCGAGGCATCGGACATACGCTCCGACGTGGCCCGCTTCGGCTTCAATGGGCGCACCTACGCCTGGAACTCAAACACAGGCACCTCGATGGCCACCCCGGTTGTTGCCGGGGCCATAGCGCTGTGGCTGCAGGCGTGCCCACGGCTGACGCCGGCCGATGTCAAAGACGTGCTCAGCCATACGTGCCGCCGCCCGGAGGACGGGCTCGACTATCCCAACAACCAATACGGCCACGGCGAGATTGACACTCACCACGGGCTGCTCTACCTGCTCGGCATCGACGACATGGAAGGCCTGGCCACCAATTCGCCTGCGCGCCTGCGTGCAGCCATATCCCCCGAAGGAATGCTAAAGCTATGCCTCGACAAAGCCCCGGCGAAACGAATAAGCCTGCGGCTGTTCGCCATCAACGGCCAATCGATGATGGAGCACACGCTGGATGCCGGGCCGACAAACACGTTCAGCATCGACGTGTCCTCACTGCCCCACGGCATTTACGCCCTGCAGGCAAACAGCGAAGAGCCCGGCGTGAGCGGGTCGATACTTGTAAGACGATGAGCGACGGGTCCGACGCGGCTGCCACCTCAGCCAACGGCAACGCGACATAGCCCACCGACGCCTTACCAGTAGGGCGCTGCAGCTGACTTGCAAAGGCAAGTCGCCATTGCCGTCCGGCAGGCGCCAGCCAACCATCTGATTGCCAACACGTTGCAAAACATACCGTTTTGCTGCGCCAAATGAGCCATACGGCAAGCCCGAACGGGCCGTTTTACAGTCCAATACGGCCCGTTCGGGCATTGCAAAACTTGCGGACAGTACGGACAGGCGGCCAGTGCAAGGAAAACGCCACGCCCGTTCACCGCCCGACAACACACCCTACCCCACACGGCCGACGTAACCATTGAAACAAAAAAAAGCCCGGACTGAAAGCCCGGGCACGTATCAAATAAACTTGCTTACGTCAGAATGTGTACTGCAAACCGAACGAAAGATCCTCGCCGTTGAGCTCTAAGCCGAACTCAGAACCGTTCTTCATGCCATCACCGTCGGGCATGATGCACTTGTAGCCTAACCATCCCACCTTTGTGATGAGGGCCAGCTTGCCAGTCAGGTTCACCTTAACACCCGGACGAATGCCAATGTAGAAGCTGCTGCTCTTGGTCTCCACAGACGCAGTCTTGCCGTTGCCCAAGTCTGTCGAAGTCTCCTGCTTGCTGGTAGCATAGCCAATCCCGCCATCAAGGAACAGGCTCGCGCGCTCCCACTTGACGAAAGTCCAACGTGCATAAGGCTCGATGGAGAAACCGTTGGTCTTGAAATCGCCTTTCTTAGAATGGTTGTAGCCCAGCCCTATGCCAACTGCCAAGTTGTCGCTGAGGTTATAACCTATCTCAGGAGTAATGTAAAACGTCGTCTTAGCATCAACATCCACGCCCTCGGCATGGGCATCCTTGCTTGAACCGATGCCGATTCCGCCTCCTACATAAACCTGTGCGCTTGCTGCAACTGTTGCAACCAAAAGCGCAACCATCATCATTACTTTCTTCATAATCTAAACTATTTGTTGAATGTATAAGTGTGGTGCAAAGATAAACAAGTTATTTTTATCGACAAAATTTAATTTAAACATTTTTTCATGCAATATGTTTTTATTGCTTCAATTGCTTTAAGGAATGTTTAAAATGTCGGTTTTGCTTGCCCGTTTCGCGATATTTGACTAACTTTGAAAATTGATAACCGACAACAACTTATGGACAAACGTGACATGAAATGGCGCACCCTAAAGAGCGACTACATCATTCGCAGACCGTGGCTGACGGCACGGCGCGACACGGTAGAACTGCCCGACGGCACCGTCAACGATGAATATTATGTTTTGGAATACCCCGACTGGATCAACGTCATCGCCATCACGGCCGAAGGAATGTTTGTGCTTGTAAGGCAATACCGCCACGGCATAGGTCAGACATGCCACGAGATAGTGGCCGGAGTGATGGAGCAGGGCGAGCAGCCCGAGGCCGCCGCACGCCGCGAACTGATGGAGGAGACGGGCTTCGGGGGCGGCACGTGGCGCGAAACAATGGTCGTCTCGCCCAATGCCAGCACCGTGACAAACGTCACCCACTGCTTCGTGGCCACCGGAGTGGAGCGCATCGGAAGCCAGCACCTTGACCCGACGGAAGACATAGAGGTGTGTTTGGTTAGCCGCGAAGAGATGCGCCGCATGCTCGAACAGGGGGAAATAAAGCAAGCGCTCATGGCCGCGCCACTGTGGCGGTACTTCGCCGAAAACCCATGACAGCGCCGCCAATGCCAACGAACCACATTATTTATTATACGACAATGAACAAAAAGCAACTATTCTTCGCCGTGGCAATAGCTCTGGCTGCCCCGGCAAACGCCCAGAACAAGGCGGGAGGCATATCCAAGTCAATGCTCGACGAGATACGCAGCAGCCAGAAAATGACCACAAGCGACCGCGCATTGGCCAACGCCATTGCCGCCAACTCTATCGAGACACTGGCCCGCAACCATGCCAATGCAGGCGCAATAGACACCTACTTCAGCGTTGAGACGCCCGCACAGAGCATCACCGACCAGCAACAGTCGGGCCGGTGCTGGATGTTCAGCGGCATGAACGTGCTCAGGTCGGCCTTCGCCCAGCGCACCGACTCGCTCAGGGTGGAGTTCTCGCAGGCCTATCTCTTCTTCTACGACCAGCTGGAGAAAGCCAACCTCTTCCTGCAGGGAGTGGTCGACAACGCCGACAAGCCGATGGATGACACGCGCGTTCAGTTCTTCTTCAAGAACCCGATAAGCGACGGAGGCACCTTCTGCGGAGTGGCAGACCTTGCCGACAAGTACGGGCTCGTGCCGAAAGAAGTAATGCCCGAGACCTTTTCAAGCGACAACACCAGCCGCATGGCGTCTATAGTAGCCTCAAAGCTGCGCGAATACGGCCTGGAACTGCGCAAGATGGTGGCCGAAGGGAAGTCGGCCAAAGACATAGAGACAGCCAAGAAGGGCATGCTCGGCACCATATACCATATACTCTCGCTTACAATAGGCGAGCCACCAGCCAGCTTCAGCTATGCCTTCAAGAACAAGGAAGGCCGCACGGTGGGACAGGCAAAGACATACACGCCACTCGAATTCTACAAAGAGGTGGTCGGCGGGCCCATCAACGGCACGTTCATCATGGCGATGAACGACCCGCGCAGGCCCTACTACAAGACCTACGAGGTTGAGTATGACCGCCACACATACGACGGCCACAACTGGAAATACATCAACCTGCCCATGGACGACATAGAGCAGATGGCCATAGCGTCGCTCAAAGACGGGCGCAAACTGTACAGTTCATACGACGTGGGCAAGTTCCTCGACCGCAAACGCGGCTATGCCGACCCTGCCAACTATGACTACGCATCGCTCATGGGCACCACTTTCGGCATGGACAAGGCGGCCCGCATAAGCACGTACGACAGCGGATCGACCCACGCCATGACCCTTACCGCAGTCGACCTGGACAGCAACGGCAAGGCAAAGAAATGGAAGGTGGAAAACAGCTGGGGCGCTGAGTGGAGCCAGCAAAAGGGATATCTGATAATGTCGGACACATGGTTCCGCGAATATATGTTCCGCCTGGTGGTCAACAAGAAGTACGTTCCGGCAAAGATATTGAAGCTGAGCGAGCAAGAACCCATAATGGTAATGCCCGAAGACCCGCTCTTTGCCGAAGACAAATAAACATAAACAATGGGCAAAAAGAAACTCTTTGCACTTGCACTTATCTCCTGCGCGCTCACTGCAAGCGCGCAGGAGACAATAGAAAAGCCGCTGCCCGCGCAACCAGAGCATCGCTTGGAGGCCCAGCCCGAGGCCGTGGCGATGAGCACGACGGACAGCCTGGCACTGCCACAGCTCACCGAACGAGGCACAATATCGCGCTACACGCTGTGGGGACCGTTCGGAGTGTGGAACGACTGGAGCCTGCACAACGGGCTTAACGCCTCATTGTCGCTGTCGGCCACGGTGGGCCTTGGCGACAACGCGGGCTCGGGTTTCGCCCAAAGCGTGGCACTGATGTACGCCACCGAACTGGCCCCAAGGCTCTCGCTGGCCTTCGGCGGCTACTACTCACACTTCAACTGGGGCCCGGCCCAGTTCAACGACGCCGGCCTTACGGCCGTGCTGGGCTACCGCTTCAACGAACATTGGGAAGCGTATCTCTTCGGACAGAAGTCGATAATGACGCCGAAGATGCCCATGCCACTGTATTACATGGGCGACTTCGGCGACAAGATAGGGGCTGAAGTGCGTTACAACGTCAACCGGTCGTTCAGCATCGGGGTCAGCGTTTGGCACCAGCGGGTGCCCGACGCCCACAGATTCATGCCTACGCCACGTACTTCAGGCGCAGGCTATTGAGCACAACGCTGACGCTGCTCATGGCCATCAGCGCGCTGGCCCACATCGGTGTGATCTGGAAATCGACCACGCCATAAAGCGCCCCGGCAGCCAGCGGTATGCAAACCACATTATATATGAACGCCCAAAAGAGGTTTTGGCGAATCATGCCAACCGTCTTGCGCGACAGCCTTATGGCCTCGGGTATGCGGCGCAGGTCGGTTCCCATGAGCGTTACCTGCGCAACGTCCATCGCAATGTCCGTTCCCTTGCCCATGGCAATGCTCACATCGGCGGCAGCAAGGGCCTGGCTGTCATTGATGCCGTCGCCCACCATGGCCACCTTGCGGCCCTCCGACTGCAATTTCCTTACCAAGTCTTCCTTGTCTTGCGGCATCACCTTGCTGCGGTAGTGCCCTATGCCGGCCTTTGCCGCCCAGTAGGCGGCTGCCTCTTCGGTGTCGCCGCTCATCATGTATATGCTTATTCCCTCTGCCTTAAGTTCCTCGATGGCCTCGCGGGCGTGGGGTTTCAGCGTCTCGCGGCTTTCCAGCTGCGGGTCGTAGCTGTGTGCGCCGGCCGACACTCGGCCACCATCATCGCCGCCACCGCCGCCATCGCGGGTATCGGGCTGACATCCGCCATCAGATATGATGGTCAGTGTGCCGGTCTTGTCGACCACCATCGCGTCTACCTTGCGCAGGTTTTCCAGTGCCGTGGCGTCTTTTATCAGTATGCCGAGGCGGGCAGCCTTGCCTATGCCCACCATCAGGGCGGTTGGCGTGGCAAGCCCCATGGCGCACGGGCAGGCTATCACCAGCACCGAGACGGCCGAGAGAATGGCACGCGGCATCATGGCCATGCCACCCACGGCGAGCCACACCACAAGCGTAACCACGGCAATGGCCAGCACCGTCGGCACAAATATGAGCGCAATGCGGTCGACAACCCGCTGCACCGGAGCCTTGGAACCTTGGGCCTCCTGCACCATCTTTATGATGTTGGCAAGCACCGTCTTTGACCCCACGGCCTCGGCCTTGAATCGGAACAAGCCCTCGCGCACCACCGTTCCGGCCAGCACCCGCGCTCCCTTAGCCTTGGCCACGGGCTCCGGCTCGCCGCTTATCATGCTCTCGTCTATGCGCGCCTCGCCGCTGACCACGGTGCCGTCGACAGGCACTTTCTCGCCTGCGCGCACCTCGACGGTGTCGCCCGGCTGCAACGCGGAAATGGGGGCGTCGGCCACAATGCCTCCGTCTACCAGGTGGGCCGTCTTCGGCGCAAGCCCCATCAGCGCCCTTATGGCCGAGGCCGTGCCCTTCTTGGCACGCTCTTCCATGAGCCTTCCCGTGAGCACAAAGGTGACAATCATCACCGAGGCGTCATAATACGTATGCCACTCTATGCCGCGCGAGCCCCAGAAAGCGTCGCCCCAGAAAGTGTTGAACACGCTGAGCAGAAACGAAACGCAGGTGCTCATGGCCACAAGGGTGTCCATGCCGGCCGATGCGTGCAGCGCCTGGCGCCATGCGGTGGCGTAGAACTGGCGCCCGCAATATACAAGGTTGAGCAGCGAGATGACCATCATCAGCTGGTTGGCGGCGTCGGTTCCGCCAACGCTCACCCACCCCATAGACAGGCACATGGTGGCCACGGCAAACAGCCACGAGGCAATCACGCGGCGGCGCAGCAACACATAGCCCCGGCGTTCGATGGCCTCAACGTTGCGGTCTTCCTCAATCACCATATCATAGCCAATGGCCCCGAGCTCTTCTTTCATACGTTCGAGCGTGATGCGCTGCGGGTCGTACTCAACGAGGGCGGTTCTCGAAGGCAGGTTTACGGCGGCCGAGGCCACCCCGTCGAGCGAACGCAGCTTGCGCTCTACGTTGGCCGAACACCCGGCACACATCATGCCGAGAACGGCAATTGTCTTTTTTTCCATTTCAGTCCTTTCGTTTTATTGGCAATTACAGTTGCCGGCGCCATCGCCCCACGGCTTTTAGCAAAGGCAATGGGCACGCGGCAGCTTTCTGGTTGCGAAATTAATGAAAATAAACCGTTGCCTTGTTACGGAATGATGGAAAAGAATTACAAGTTTATGGAATGCCCCCTTGGGCGGGCAAGGAGACCGCCCCACAAACAGGCGAGAATGCCAAACAAATTTTACATTTGCCTTGCGGCGTTGCAACAAGGGCCGTTTTGCAACTCAAAACAGGCCGAACGGCGCAACCGAACGGCCCATACGGGCCATCCAGACGGGCTGTTTTGGAAAGCGTTGCGACGTTGCCGCCACCCCACTGGGGCACAGGCTGTTGCGCCGGCGGGGCACTAACGGCAAAAAAACTTACACATTGCGGTGTGACATCATGCCCCGGCCTCAGCCTTGCTGCCCACGCCCCACATCATCGATAGCCCGCAAACCGCTTCCCTTGCTGGCCTTGAACTGCGACGGCGTCATGCCCGTGACGGCCTTGAACTGCGTGCTCAAGTAAGCGGCACTCGAATAATTGAGCTCCAATGCAATCTCGGCCAGCGACTTTTCGCCATAAAACAGCAGTTCCTTAACCCGCTCCACACGCTGCAATATGAAGTAGCGCTCGATGGTAACGCCCGTCACCTCGGAGAAAAGTTTGCTCAAAGCGCTGTAGTCGGAGCCCAAACGAACGGACAGGTAAGCCGAGAGGTTCACGTCGGGCAGCCCGCCGCGATAATGCACCAGATGGATGATGGCCGTGCGTATGCGGTCGACAGTCTGCTCCCGAGGGTCGCCAAGCAGCTCAAAACCAAGCCTGCCGAGCGCCTCCGACAGCTCAGCGCGGAGCCCGGGGGGCAAGCTGCCGGCCACTGTCACCACCCCCAGCTCTACCGACAGGGGCCTGACGCCCATGCCCGATAGCAGGTTGGCTACCGCCATGCGGCATCTGTCGCACACCATGTTCTTTATATATAATGTAGTATCTGACATAAACAAAAAAACGCTAACGGCACACCGCAACGCCGGGCCATGCGCCGTTGTTGACTGCAAAAGTAACAAAAAGCCACGAAAATAAAGTTGATGGCATTGCCTTTTCAAAATAAATACGTATTTTTGCCATAAAAAACCAACGGTACTATTTACGACATGAACTTTTTCAAAGCTTTATTCGGTGGCAGCGAAGAGACACCCGAACAGAAACAACAGGCCGACGAGACCCGCAAGTTTGACATGTTCAAATACGACGGAGTGAAGGCGGCCAAGATGGGACAGCACGACTATGCAGTGAAATGCTACAAAGAAGCGCTCAAGATACGCGAAGACCTTGAGGTGCGCGACTACCTGGCGCAATCGCTCATACGCACCGGCCAGTTGGCCGAAGCCTACGAGCAGCTGGAGACTCTGGCCGCTGCCGAACCTGAAAACACAGCCATATTCATACAGATGGCGCAGGTGGCGCACATGATGGAAAACTATACGGCCATGGCGCAAGCCTGCGAACGGTCCCTGCTCATTGACAACCAGAACGCCCGGGCCCACTATCTTTACGCGCAAGCCTGCATCGGGCAGGAAGACATGATAAACGCAATAGCCATGCTTACCAAAGCCATCACGCTGAAAGACGACATGGCCGAGGCCTACCTTCTGCGCGGACAGACACTGCTGAAAATGGGCGATGCAAGCGGTGCCGACGGCGACTGCACGCATCTCTTGGCCGACTACGCCACAAATGAAGACGTGCTGATGCTCAAAGCGAGAATAGAACGGGCCAAGGGCAACGCCGACGCAGCCATCGAGGCCTACGGAAGGGTGATAGACGCCAACCCGTTCTGCATCGACGCCTTCAAGGAGCGGGGGGCGCTAAGATATGAGAAGGGCGACATGGCTGGCGCCAAGGAAGACGCACAACACGCCATGGAACTGGAACCAAAGGACATGGAAGCCGTCAACGGTGAGTATTCTGCCGAAGGCATTGAGCAAAGAACAAGGCAAGCCTACAGAAACATCAACCCGCTCGGACTGTAATACGGCCGCGCCGAAAACTGCAATGCCGCCACCGCCACCACGCCGTGGGCACCGCCATGGGCTGCCTTTGGCAAAACATTGCCCGGCGGTTCGTCCGGCTATGACAAGCTGAAAGACGCAACCAACTGCCGCCTCACCCCTACAGTAACCTTTTGTGTATGGGGTGAGGCGGCTTCATGTATATCAAAAAACATAAGGCAACGTGGCTTGGGAGGGCTGGCTGGGAAATGCCAAGGCTGTTTTTCCACGCCACCGAACGGGCAAAACAAAACGGCGGCACCCGGATTAAAGCCGGATGCCGCCGTACATCAGTCAATGAGGCAAGGCCGTCAGTCGACTACAAACTTCTTGTCGCCAATGATATAAACGCCTTTTGCCAAGCCCTTCAATGTGTCGCCCGCCTTGCGCACGAGCACGCCGCCGGTAGTGTAAACGTTGCTCTTGAGCACGCCTCCATCGGCCTCGAAACTGGCAATGCCGGTGCTGATGAGGTCGGAGTTGCCCACCTCGATGAGGTAGATGTGGCACCCAGCCGATGTAGACACGAGCACATCGACAAGCTCAGTGCCAAGATTGAGGGGCACAGTCCACTCAAACGAAGTCTTGCCCTTGGGCTCACAGCTGCCTATCTCCTCTCCGTCTACAGAGAGCTTTACGCCACGGCCCTCGCTGCTCTTGTGCGACTCTACTTCCATCAGAATCTTCTGTCCGGGCTGAACACCGGGTATTGTAAACTGTATGTCACTGCCGTTGAGCCACAAGTATGAGCCTCCCGAGTACGTGCCTATGCTCGTATTGGGATAGTCGATGGCTATGGCCACGGTGTTGTTGAGGCTGGTCACATTGTTGAAAAGCAGCCCTTCGGTCTCTGGTATTACAACGCCGTTGGCCTTGAGTGCCGCTGGTTCGCTAATCTTGCTGCCATACCAATAGATGGTGTTCGGGGCTTTCAGTCCGTCGGTCTCGGTCGGCCCACCGTCTTTCTCATAGCGGCGCCATCCTGTTTCGGTGCCCTTCTCCGGCCAAGGCTCCGAGGTATACTGGCTTGCTTCGGCCTCAAGGTTTGTCTGCGTGGCGTCGCTCCATGCTGTGAAATCCCACTTGCGGTACTCCTGTACGTCGGGGTTCTCCTCGCCGCCCTCGCCCGGATTGGGGTTGGCCTCACCGCCAACAACACGCAGTATGCCTTCGGTATAGAGATTCGACGTGTCCCATGTCTGCCCTTCGCCGGGCGTTGACGGCTGTATCTCAGCAAACGTACCGTTCACGCTGAGGTTGCTCGATGTGAACACATGATACTCAGTCTTGTCATACGGAGCCTCATCGATGACGCCACCGTTTATCTGAAGTATGGCGCCCTCGCCCAGGTTGACCGCCCCTCCGGTATAAATGGTATTGCTCTCGGTCCGGTTTGCCTTCACATTGACGATGGCCCCGCCCTCGAGCGTGAGCGCCTTGTCGAGCGTAAGACCAATGTTGCGGTCGACAACAGTGTCGCCGCCCTCTATTATGGCCCCCTCTTTCAGTGTGACAGCACCGCCCACCGTGCCTTCGCCGGCAAGCGTGGCATCTGCGTTGACGGTGTAATTGCCAGTGCCGGAGTTCTTGCCGTTGACCACGAGCGAACCTCCGTTGACCGTCGTCGTGCCCTTGTACACATTGTTGCCGTTGAGGCGCCAGATGCCAGAACCTTCCTTGACGATAGACGTGTTGGCGTCTTTGTTGGCCGAGGTCTTGTTGTCAATCACACCATTGAAGGTCTCGTCGGAGTTGGCACCGCCCACATGCCATATCATCTTGGCGTTGGTGGTGTTCTTCGACGAAGCGCTCAGATATGTGCCCTTGTCGCCGCTGAGTCCGCCAATATACTGTTCGTCGTTGGTATTCCAGCAAACCACGCGCGCATTGCCCTTGAGGTAGACCCTCGTGTTGGGCATTCCCTTGAACCCTTTCTGGAACATCAGCTGGCTGCCGTCTTTCTCAGTGCCCACTCCGTTGGCCACAAGCGTGCCGTAGAACTTTGTCCAGTCGCCCTCAAGATACTCACGCACGTAAGGTATTCTGTATTCGAGCGTGCCGGTACCGGTAACGTCGTTCTTGAGCGTTGCGTTCTTGTTGATGGCGAAAGTGGAGTATGTGCCCTCCTTGACCTCTATCGGGAACCAGTAAGTAAGGTTGAGCCCGTTGCCGTTTTCAACCTTGAAGTTGCCGCCGGCCATCACAAGCGACTGCATGGCATCGGCCTCGTCGAGATACACGGCCTTGTCTGCCAATTGCTTGACATAGGTGAGATTGAGCGTGCCGCCGTCTTTGAGCACAGTGTTTCCGTTGTATTTGAAGAAGTCGGGCGATGCCGGTTCAACCGTGCCATTGCCGCTGATGGTGAGGTTTGCGTCGCCTTCAATGCTGCCGGACATGCCCACCGTAGATTCATTCTCAATGTTGAACTCAGTGTCTTTGTATATCATGGCGCTGCGGTTGGTGCTGGTCGACGGCCCGGTATAGTTCCACACGCCGCCGTCCCATATCCAGTTTTGGGCGAATTCGTACGATGCTCCGATGGCACTCTTCTCTCCTCCGTCCTTCAGGGTGTTGAAAGAGAACACCCCGTTGTGCAGCACTGTCTGGCCGGTGTAGCCGTTGAGCGTCTCGACGGTGAGCTTGCCGGCCCACGTCTTGTTGAGCGATGCCGTGCCGTCGAGCGAGCCTTCGCCTGTGATAGTCACATCGGCATCGGTGCGCACTACCACGGCCTCCTTCTCGACAGAGCCTTCAAGTGTGACCACAGAGTCTTCGGCGGGGGCTATGAGCCAGTTGTTCTCGTCGCCGACAAAGGTCTCGCAGTCGACCATCTCGACAGGCTCTGGCTTTGTCTTTGCCTCAAGCTCGGCGTAATCGGAACGCTGGTCGCCCTTGAAGGCGCACAAGCGGAACTGATATGACGTCCCGGCGGTGAGCCCATCGACAGCAAACGTCTCTGTTTCGGCTGCCACACGGGCTATCTCCTTCCACGATTCGCCATCCTTCTGCTCAACGATGAAGCCATCTTCGCCTTCGGTATAGTCAGACCAACCGATGGTGATGCCCGTTGAAGACGACTCTGTCGCGGACACCATCACAGGCGTACGGAGGAATAACGGACGGTTGTCCTTGGTCAGACTGTTCACGTAGTTCTCGATGTTGGCGTATCCGTTGGCCGCAATCTCCATGGCGTCGTCCTTCGACGGGTCTGTGCCGTTGGCCTGCTCCCAGTCGTCGGGCATGCCATCGCCGTCGGTATCAACCGGCTTGTCAAACTCCTTGAGAGTCCAAGACGACGGAACCCCGAACGGCAACTGCTCTTCGGTTGAAATCAAAGCGCCCTCCGTTCCGAACGACTTGACCTGGTGAACCATATAGAAGTCTACCATGTCGCGGTATGGAAGCGTTGCACCGACATCGGGCAGCAGCTTGTCTACAAGCTCGTTGGCAGTCCAAGTGTCGAGCTCTGGGTAAGCAAACGGCTCTTCCTCAAACGTCGGTCCGCCTGTATACTCGTCGCGCGGAATCTCATACGGGTCGTAAACGCCGTTGCGGTTGCGGTCCTGCCAGTTGTCGGTGGCATAGATATGAAAGTCTGAGTTGCCGCTGGTGATGGCGTTGCCCCCACCCGACGGGCCGTTGATGAACAGGTTGTTGGTGACGTTGACATACGACTGGCCCTGCGAGTCGCCTCCCATGAGGTAGCAACCGTTAGACCAGTTGTATACAATATTGTTGACATACTGCTGTATTCCCTTCACTTTGTTGTTCCGGGTTGAGTTGTCGCAATACAGATTACGGTAGAGTGTGATGTTGTCGGCCTGCATAAGTCCGCCTGCCGAGTGCTGCAGCAGACCCTGACCCATGATGCAATTCGATATGGTTATGTCCTTCGGATCGGTTCCTTTGCCGTCGGGATTGATGGAGAACGTCTCATCCAATCCCCACGAAAACGAACAATGGTCGAATATCATGTTTGTTCCGTTGGCTATGCCGGCGCAGTCTTTCCCGGAGTCGCCGCCGCTGCCCATGCGGAATCTCACGTATCGCACGATGATGTTGCTGGCCCCCGAAAACGACACTCCGTTGCCATAGACGGTTATTCCCTCGCCCGGAGCAGTCTGTCCGGCCACGTAGAGATTGTTTTTGAAAACCAGACGGCTGTCAATGTTGATAACTCCCGACACGTCGAAAACGATGATTCGGTTTGGCTTGCTGATGGCATCGCGCAGCGAACCCGTGCCACTGTCGTTGAGGTTTGTAACATGGTAAACCTCGCCCGCGCGCCCTCCGGTGGCAAAACGCCCCCAGCCCTGGGCACCAGGAAAGGCCAACTGCTGAGCACTGACACTAAGGCTGCTGCCAGTAAGCAACAAGCCCAGTAACAGGTTAGTTGTCTTTGTGTTCATGAATAATATAGTTTTAAGCGAATTGATAATTGTGACAAAGGTAATGAAAAACCACGGGCCGTGAAACACCGGCATCAAAATTCAATGAAAAAAAGCATAAAACGAAGCATGCAAACAGCACCCGGCCGGGCCGTAAAAACGGCATTGAAAAGCCATGCGGCCACAAACCCGACCTCACGGCATGGCGCTTCACGAGTGGCATGGCAAGCAAACGCTGGAAACAATGGTGACATAGCGGCGCACAAGGCAACAATACGGCCTCGACACGGGTATGTAAAGTCGTACAACCCAACAGGTTGGCAACGTCTTACAGCCGGATGCTGATAGGCCAAACACCCATCAAGCCAACATCATGCTGCCCAAGAGTAAAGGCGGAAAAAGCTTCAATGCCGTTTGCCCGACATCATCAGGCAACAAGGGCGTGGTCAAACAGCCGGGATAAACACCCCGCCCCATCGCCTGCCGGCAACAAACGGCGGGCAGGCGACGAGGCGGGCACACATCTGAAAGCTAACAGCGGTGGGCTTCAGTGGCAGGCGGCACCGATGATTTCTGCCACCGACCTGCACCCGTGGGCATCAAGCCAGCTGTCGATGCCGTCGCGCACCTTGATTGTCACCGTAGGATCGATGAAATTGGCCGTGCCAATCTGCACCGCCGTTGCCCCGGCCATGATGAACTCTATGGCGTCGGCAGCTGTCATTATGCCCCCGAGGCCGATGACCGGGATGCCCACCGCACGGGCCACCTGCCACACCATGCGCACGGCAACTGGCTTGACCGCCGGGCCGCTGAGGCCGCCGGTGCCTATGCTAAGGCGCGAGCATCGCCGCTCAATGTCGATGGACATGCCCATGAGCGTGTTGATAAGCGACACACTGTCGGCTCCCTCGGCCTCGCAGGCACGGGCAATGTCGGCCACGTCGGTGACGTTGGGCGACAGCTTGACGATGAGCGTCTTCGAATAACGGCGGCGCACTGCACGCACCACACTGGCTGCACCGGCGCACGTAACGCCGAAAGCCATTCCGCCATCATGCACATTGGGGCACGAGATGTTGAGCTCTATGGCCGGGATGCGGTCGAGGGCGTCGATGCGCGAGGCGCACTCGGCATAGTCGTCGGGCGACGAGCCGCTGACGTTGACAATCATGTTGGTGTCTATATCCTTTATTTGCGGATATATATGCTCACAGAAATAATCGACGCCTTTGTTCTGCAGGCCCACGCAATTGAGCATTCCCGAAGCTGTCTCGGCCATGCGCGGATAGTCATTTCCCTCGCGAGGCCTTAACGTGGTTCCCTTTACAATGATGCCCCCGAGGCCGTCGAGCGGAATGAAGTCGGCAAACTCGATGCCGTATCCGAACGTGCCCGAAGCGGTCATCACGGGGTTTTTCAACTCTAAGTTGTTTATCTTGACTTTCAGTTCAGCCATAACAGTTTATTGATATTAAACACCGGACCTTCCTTGCACACACACAAATTGCCCTCGGTGGTCTTCTCTACGCAACAAAGACAAGCGCCGACGCCACACGCCATCATGTTTTCAAGCGAGGCTTCGCAGTCGATGCCCGACGCCGCGGCATAGCGGGCCACGGCCACCATCATGGGTTTCGGCCCGCAGGTCTGTATGCGGTCGAAATGCTCTGACTGCAAAACAGAATGGTTGGTGACAAAGCCCCGCTCGCCCGCCGAGCCATCCTCGGTGGTGACAAACACGCGGCCGTAACGCCGGAAATGGTCGAGCAGCAAGAGGTCGGCCGACCGGCGGGCACCCAACAAGAAGGTGGGCTCGCAACCGCAACGGCGCATCTCGGCACCCATATAGAGCAAAGGGGCGACACCGACACCACCGCCGACAAGCAACACCCGCTCTGACGCCGACGATGGCATGGTAAAACCGTTGCCCAACGGAAGCAGGCAATTGAGGCGGCTGCCCACCGCCAACGAGGCCATGGCGCGCGTGCCGTCGCCTATGGCAGCCACAAGCAGCCATAGCTCGTTGCGGCTGCGGTCGACGAAACTGATGGAGATAGGGCGCCGAAGAAACGTCGTTGGCGAATTGTCAACGCGGACTTCGACAAACTGGCCGGGCAACATGTCCGGCAACGGCTTGTCGTCGGCAAGCCGTATGAGCACATACTTCTCATTAATCCTTTCTACGGCGCTAACCGTAAGGTCAAGAACGTACTTCTTCATGTCTGTCTTTACGAGCAGAGACTATTAATCCCCTGCCATGGTTACACTTACGGAGCTTGTCTGCCGACCCTGCCTGGAAGCGGGGGCAAAGCGGAACAATTAATAGACCCCTAACATAACTGAATGCAGTTGCGCACAACCACACTCTGAAACAGCCACGCCACAGCCATCGGGATGAGCCAAGCTGTTATCGCATTGCAAAGATACAACTTTTTAAGGACACAAAACCCTAAGACCAACGAAAAAATGAACAATGCGCCCAACGGCAGTTACTACGCCACTGCATTTGGCCAAATGCGACAGCAACCGGCAAGCGCCATTTGCCCGCAAGCAAAGCTCACGGTGCCAAAGGCCGCCGCTCGGGCCATGCATATATATATAATGTGTATGGCGTCTGAGTCGGACGCCATGGCAGCAGCATGGCATGTCGGACTTGAAACGGGCCGTTTGGCATTGCGATACGGCCCTTTTCAACTTGCAAAACGGCAGATATCGCAATGCAAAACGGCCTGTTTTGCAAACCACTGGCTATCAGTCTGTTGACAGTGGCAACCCGTATGGTTGCCTTTAACAAGAGCAACGCTGGCGCAGGCGCGGGCCCGATGGCAGGCGCCGAGCGCATGGCTGTTTGCAGACATTCATTCCATCGAAATCCGGCCACGCCCCCTTGCCAAGGGCATGGCGCCAATATTGCTTGCCGGGTTGAAGTACCCGGGGCAGCAAAACGGACAATTTAACTTTAAGAGAACCGTATTAAGCAGAATTAATCACAATAAAGTGACAAGGTAGGGAAAAAATAACTATATTTGCAGCAGAGCACTTTTGTTTGATTACATATACGCTGCTGAAAGGATAAAACCACAATATTTAAGCAAACATGGATATACAACACATAGCCACCTTGGTCAGAGAGACGAAGGGGATAATAACAAACAGGGAAATGGTTGCCCATGTAAGAGAGAAAGGCGTTGCCGATTACGTCACTCAAGTGGACATTACAGTACAGGAATTTCTGAAAGACGCGCTATACAAACTTGCCCCGGACATTCAGTTCCTTGGCGAGGAAACGGGCTTGCAGCAGATGAACACCGACAGCTACTGGATTCTCGACCCTGTCGATGGCACCACAAACCTGATGCACGACTATCAGCACAGCGTGGTCTCGCTGGCTCTCTGCCAACGAAACGAGATTGTGGCAGGCATTATATACGACCCGTTTCACGAAGAACTGTTCTCGGCAGTAAAAGGCGAAGGGAGCTTCTTGAACGGCAAGCCCATTCATGTTTCATCGGCACAAAAGCTCTCGGAAACCATCATTGGCGTAGGCACAGCAAAACGTGAACAGGCAAAAGACAACTTCGCGAGGTTTCTAAGGGTATATGAAAACTCGCAGGACATCAGAAGGATTGGCTCTGCCGCCCTGGAACTGGCATACACCGCATGTGGCCGGCAAGGCGGATATTTCGAGGCATACCTGAATCCTTGGGATTATGCGGCGGGGATGCTGATTGTACAGGAAGCCGGAGGCACCGTGTCTGATTGGCGTGGCAAAAGCCTTGACCCGGCCCAAGGAAGCCAAGTGGCCGGCACAAACGGAAATGTGCACGACGAGTTGCTGAGGCTGTTGGCATGAAACTGCCAAGGCAACAGGCTCGCTTTCTGGCCACGGCAACGCCCTGCAATGTGTTCCAAGAGGCTGCGGGCGAGAGTTGGCGGCCGCGCTTTTGGCATGGCATGCCGATGGTGGCAACTACCTACCGACGCCCCGCTGCATGACAGCCTACAGAGGGGCACCACCGGGAAGCGGCATGATGCGGGAATGCCGGCGGCCCCGATGGCTTGCCATACTGGACAAGGCCGCGCGCCGTGGCAATGGCCTTGCAACGGCGCAGATACGGAAATGATTTGGCAGCCGCACTCACCGGCAGCGACGGATGCGGCTGCCACAACCAATGATGCGTGGCAGCGCCAATAACATGTAAGCCTGCCTTTCCTGCCATCATTTACTTTTCCTGCACAAACCGGCCTTTTGCAGCCAAAGCGACTCCATGATGCTGACACGCAGATAGGCCGTAGCCTTTGCCTGAGGCGTAGCGGGCAAAGCCGAGACAATGCGGCCAACAACATGCCGGCAACAAGACGCAAGCATTTGGAAAGCCGCGAACGGCAACCAAGCCACATCCCCGGCGGCCGGATGGCCGCTTGCGCTTGGATTCACTTATGGAATTTATACCGCAACCAGACCACCCCGTCATTCAACGTTTCAGCCGACAGCAGTTCGAGGCTTTGCCCCCGCGCAGGCATCGTGTCTGCCCCCATATACTCGAAGACGGATGGCGACAGAGCCCAACCGTCGATGCCCGGATATACCACAAGGCTCAGTTCGTCTATCAGCCCGAATTGCAGAAACGCCCCATCGATGATGCCCCCGCCTTGCAACGACAGGCATTTCACCCCGAACACTTCGGCGAGTTCACGCATGGCCAGAGGCAAATCGCCACCGTCAGGGCCTGCAAACAGATACGAGACATTGCGCCGCCTGAGGTGCTCCAGATAAACAGCAGGGGCCGTCTCGGGCAAGATGGCCACGATGTTGTCGCCCCTCACGTCTGAAGAGTCATACATGATGTCGGCCTCGGGGTCGGCCACGACAAACAGACGGCCAGACAATCGGCGAGCAACGTATGCCTCGGGCCGTGGCGACGGGTCGGTAACAGCAGCGTGGAACTTCTTTGGGAAGAAGCCTTCCGTCAGTGTGTTCTTTCCAAACATCCAGGCATCGGTGCCCAGATTGCGGCCTATGGCGGCATAAACGCCAAGGAGCTCGCCTTTAGGTTTGCCGTCGAAGGGAAGCGTCCAGCGGTCGGTCAGCAGCCGACCGTCAACAGACGACATTATATGGCAGATTACTTTGGGTTGCATATTGATTCTTTTTTATATGAGTTTCTTGTGTCATGCCTTCAATACATTACAGCCAAGCCCCGCAACAAACAAGCAAACGACAATACAGCTCTTTTCATATAGCCCTGCTCTTTACAAGCGAACCGCTGAACACATCGCTCATGTGCATGGCATCAAGGGCTTCGTCAATGCCTTTTATCTCCTCGGCAGAGAGACTGATGTCTGCCGCTCCGATGTTCTCCTTCAACCTGCACAGCTTGCGTGTGCCGGGAATCGGGACTATCCACGGCTTCTTGCACAACATCCAGGCAAGCGATATCTGCGCGGGTGTGGCGTGCTTCCGCTCGGCCAGCTCGTCGAGCAGAGAGAACAGGGCCTTGTTTTTCCCGAAACTGTCTTCCTGGAACTGCGGCATGGAAGCACGGTAATCGTTTGCCACATCGAAATGGTCGGTTGCCGTATAGCACCTCGAAAGCAAGCCGTTGGCAAGCGGAGAGAACGCAACGAAACCTATGCCAAGCTCTTGGAGCACAGGGAAAAGAGCCTCGTTCCACCGTGCCATCATCGAATAGCGGTTTTGTACAGCTGTCACTGGGCATACGCTGTGTGCCCGGCGCAGGTATTCAACGCTTGCTTCCGAAAGGCCCCAATGCAGAACCTTGCCTTCCTTGATCAGTTCGGCCATGACAGACGCAACCGTCTCGGGCTCTACCCGCGGGTCTGTACGGTGCTGGTAGTACAGGTCTATATGGTCGGTCTGCAGCCGTCGCAGCGACCCTTCAACCGAACGGCGTATCACCTCCGGGCGCGAATCGGTGACAACAGCGTGTACACCGGGCGCAGCCAAATTCTCAAGCGTGATGCCGAATTTGGTAGCTATGGCGATTTTGTCACGAAAAGGCTTCAGGGCCTCACCCAACAACTCCTCATTGTCATGTGGATTGTCGACCGTTCCATACGATTCTGCCGTATCAAAAAACGTGTAACCAATATCCACCGCATCGGCAAGCAACTCGGTCATGTCGCGCCGGTCTGCCGGTGCACCGTAGGCATGGCTCATGCCCATGCATCCCAAGCCTATGGCGGACACTCTCAGTCCGCTCTGTCCTAATGTTCTGTAGTCCATATTCAGTTTGTTTGTTATGACGTTGCAAAATTACAATGGCCGGTGAAAAGCCGCTTTACAAGGATTGCGGTAAGCCATGCACTTATTTCCGTTTTTGCCTGCAACGGGCAAGAATGCACGCGTTTTTAGCCGGCTAGACAATGGTTATCGGCCCGAAATATGTATCTTTGCAAAAGAAATGAAAGTGTTGGAAACATGGCAGAAACCGATAACATCATAATAAAGGACAGCCTTGATGGACTTGGCACTGATGCTTATGGCAATTACCTGGCCCATGCACTTTGCCTGGCTGGCAGTTGCAAGCTGAAATACAACGGTGAGGAACGACAGCTGCAGGCGGGCAACCTGATGATTGTACGCAAGGGAAAGCTGGTTGAACGCATACGCCCGGCGGAAGATTTCAGGGTGAAAGTGATATATGTAGCCTCCGAGTTCATTGAGCTCTCCACGCCACTGAGCAACTATGGCATGAAAGGACAGCTTGCCCTGTTCCTCGACCCAGTAATGAAACTGGACGCAGGGCGGCTTGAACTGTGCCGCAAAGACTTCGAAATGGTGGAAGAAAGGCTTGCTCAGACCGACCACCATTTCCGTCGCGACCTGCTTATAGCCTCAGTGCAACTGCTTATCATCGACTTTTTCGATTTCCACTCACATCTTTACGGAGTTGACAACATACCGCTGCAAAGCGCAGCGATAATGAGCCGGTTCCTCAATATGCTTGAGAATGGAACCTACCGCGAACACCGTGAAGTGAAATGGTTTGCCGACAAGCTATGCGTAACGCCCAAATACCTGTCTGAAGTTTCCCGTAAGGTTAGCGGCTATCCGGCCAACTACTGGATAAACCGCTACACAGTGCTCGACATTTCACGCCTGTTGCGCGACAAGTCACTTACTTTCGTGCGCATCTCCGACATGTTTGGGTTCTCTTCGCCTGCCTATTTCAGCCGTTATGTACAGCAACATCTGGGCGTGAGTCCGACGGAGTACAGGGGCTGACGTTCGTTTTACAAATGTCCCCCGGGCCATTAGGCGCCATGCCTGCAACCTTGTTGCACCCACTTGTGAAATGTTGCGGCTAATGGGAAGCCTGATTGTAGTATACCATGCCGGAAGTATTGCAGGGTATGGGCAACCGTTCTTATGCCACGCCGCTTGTCTTTTGTTGTATGCATCCCAACGCAGTACTGCCAGTCTCTTTCTTAATCAGGCCGCCAGAGCGACATATTCATCATACGTTTCTTCCACATTGCCATAATGAATGCCGCCACAATGGTAAATGTCATTATCGGCTTTTGCTGACAGTATTGAACAAGCCACGTGTTATTGTAATGCGTATGAGCACTTTGCACCATTTGCATGACAGTATGATTGCTACCGGGAAAAGAATCTGTGGATGTGTTAATCGTGTCCGTGTTTTGTATAACGACAGTTTGCCGAAATCGGATTAACTTTGCAACCGTATCGGACATAACAACCGGGGGGAGTATGGTTGGGCCACGCAGCAGATGGTTTTGCAGCCCAAACCGGCCGTAATATAATAATGTGTAACTACGTGAAGTGTAGTCATACCCATCATCTCCCTGCTGTTTTCCGCATTGGCATCGACAGCAAACAAACAAACCAACAGAACAATGGAACATAACATGAAAGCAAAGAAAACACTTGTGGCATTCTTCTCACGTGCAGGCGAGAATTACGCAGTGGGAAACATAGCCGAGGGAAACACCCGCATCATTGCCGACATGATAGTCGACGAAACAGGCGGAGACATCTTCCAGATAACCCCCGAAACGCCTTATCCAGAAGACTACGCGCAATGCACGGAGGTGGCCAAGCGGGAATTGGCCGCCAAGGCGCGCCCGGCAGTCAAGGGCGATGCCGCAGTCGAGGATTACGACACTATCTTCATAGGTTATCCAAACTGGTGGGGCGACATGCCTATGCCCGTATATACATTCATAGAAAAACACCGCTGGCAAGGCAAGACCGTAATACCTTTCTGCACACATGAAGGCAGCGGACTGTCGGGAACAGAACACAAACTGAAAACCGCATGCCAAGGGGCGACCATAATGAAAGGGATTGCACTGAGAGGAGCCACGGCACAGAATGAGCGGGCCCGTGCAAAGGAAAGCATAAACGAATGGCTGAGCAAGCTTTAATGGCGTGTAGGCAATGATAATTACAGATGGCCGACAGCCAGGCATGGCGTTTGCTTGCCTTCACGCCTACTGAAAAGCTGCCCAACACAGGCGGGCCACAACCGCGAAACATAAGCGGCACGCCCATGCCGCCAACTTTCCAAGCAGTGAAACGGCAGCCTGTTTATATGGCACGCCTAAGCGTATGAGGCGAACTATCCGTAAAATTGTAGGCAATGGCGGCATTTATTGTAACATGCACCACAAGAATTTTGTCGAAATTTGCAACCGTATAATTACATGGAATGATGAAGATAATGACCAGCATTGCTATCATGATGGCCGCCATGACCACAGCGCTATGCGGCTGCACGGACAAGACCGTGATGCAGACCGATGGAGATGGGAACGTAACATCTGCAAACGACAGTTTCAGAATTGACATGACCAGGGCCGTTCCCGGCCAATACCTGTCGGAGGCAACCCAACAGGGACAGGTTGTGAGAATAGAGTATGAATCGAAAGACTACACCCGTGACGACCGTCCTGCCACCAGGAAACCGGCCTATGTCTACCTGCCTTACGGCTATGACGAAAGCCGGCAGTACAATGTGGTCTACCTGATGCACGGCTGGACAGGCACGGCCGAAGACACATTCGGAGCTTTGGGCGGAGCACAGAAGAACATACTTGACTGGATGATACAGCAGGGCGACTGCCAACCGGTGATAGTCGTTTCACCAACATGGGACAAAGACAACCAGGCGAAAGGCTGGGGCGAGTCGTGCGAGGAAATTGCCGTGTTCCACAATGAATATGAGAACGACCTGATTCCGGCCGTCGAGAGCCGGTTTGCCACATTCGCCGAAACGACCGACAGGGCCGGCATCGTGGCTTCGCGCGACCACCGGGCTTTCGGCGGATTCTCGTTAGGCAGCGTCACGACGTGGTATGTATTTGAACATTGCTTCGACCTGCAACGCTTCTTCCTGCCCATGAGCGGCGACAGCTGGCACGTGGCGACTTTCGGCGGGCAGACGGCACCAGAACAGACGGCGCGTTTCCTTGCCTATGTCGTACGGTCTTCACCCTTCGGCACAGACAACGGCTTCCATGTATGGCACGCCGTGGGAACGCGTGACGCGCGATTCTACCAGACCCACAACCAGGCCATGGCCTGCATGCAGCTTACCGACGTGTTCACACCGCACAATTTCTCTTACCATCAGAGGGAGGGAGGGCTGCACGACTATAATTCCGTGGTCGAGTTTGTTTACAACGCCCTCCCTTTCTTCTTCCCGGCAGAAACCGGGCAGGCGTTTACCAGCACAAGCCGCATAAGCGACGTGATGGACGACCTGGCTTTCGGCGATTGGGGCCGGCTGGTTTTCCCTGTGGACGATGGGTATTGGAGCGGCGAAACCCTTGGGCAGTTGCGTATGGCCTGGTACAACTACATCGCCCCGGACAAGACAGTCGAGATATGCAATTACCTCAAGTCGCACGCCGACAGCGTATTTATCGACATCTACACAGAGGCCGAAAAACAGGCCGACCCGCAGAAACGCAACACAGGCCTGTTCTTCTTCAGAGGGAATCATGGCGCCCCCTTCGCCGTATGCAACGCCGGCGGGGCATTCGCTTACGTCGGGGCCATGCACGACAGTTTTCCCCATGCCCTCGAACTTTCAAAACTCGGATACAACGCCTTTGCGCTCATCTACCGCCCAGACCATGCCTACGAAGACCTTGCACGAGCCATAACCCATATCCACGACAATGCCGACGCACTGGGAGTGAGGGCCTCGGGCTATTCGCTCTGGGGCGGTTCGGCGGGGGCCCGCATGGCGGCTGCACTCGGCAACGCCGACGGCCTGCGCCAACTGACGGGACGCAACGACATACCGCAAGCATCGGCCGTGGTCATGCAGTATACGGGGTATGGCTCAGTAAGCCGGCAAGACGCCCCCACATACGCCTGTGTAGGCACCAACGACGGCATAGCCCCGTGGCGCACCATGCAAAACAGGCTGCAACGGCTTGCCGAGCTCGGCATTCCGACAGAATTCCATGCCTACGAGGGGCTTCCTCACGGCTTCGGACTGGGCACCGGTACGGTGGCCGAAGGATGGCTGGCAGACGCCGTAGGCTTTTGGGAAGCACAAACAAACAACTGATGTGAAGATTGATGACTGCACCATTCACATGCTTGCAAATATGCAACCAAAAAGCGGCCTACGCCATGCCGATTTCCAGCAAGGGCGACATCGCATGGCCAAACGGCCTGTATTGCTTTGCAACATGGCCCGTTTTGCAGGCCCAAACGTGTCGATTGAGAAACCCGAACGGCCCGTTTTACAACGCGCTGAGTATAAGACAATTAAGCGGGCCAAGCCCTGCCGTTGCCATTAACATGAAATGTTAACGGCGCAGCAGGCGGTTGCCGACAGACAATGAACCTGCTGACGTTTGCAGACATTCAACAAAAAGAATGCAAATACCTATTATAATGAAAACTTACAACAAAAGTGAAATATGAGAAAATCTATGATGATGGCGGCAGCCTTGCTGTCGGTTGTGATGGCATGCAACGAAAACAACAAACCAAACAACACAAGTATAGACATGAACGGAAAAGAAAATGTAAAAGAAGTGGCCGGGCGCCGCAATTTCGGAGCGCAGCACCCGGTAATGACACCGCAGCCCTGCATCATGATAGCCACTTACGACGAGGACCAAGTGCCCGACGTGATGATGGCCGCATGGGGCGGACAGTGCGATTACAACAAAATCACTTTTGAATTGGGAGCGCACAAGACCACCGAGAACATAAAGCGGAAGAAAGCCTTCACGGTGAGCTTTGCCACCGAGGACGACATGACCGAATCCGACTATTTCGGACTGGTGAGCGGCAACAAGGTTCCCGACAAAGTGAAGCGAGCAGGCTTCACCGTGACCCCCAGCCCCAATGTGGATGCACCAATCGTCAACGAATACAAGCTCACACTGGAGTGCCGTGCGGTTGAAATTGACGAAAATGCCGATGGCGGCGCACGCGTGGTCGGCGAGGTAGTGAACTGGAGCGCCGACGAGAGCATTCTCAATGCCGACGGCAAGGTGGACTTGGCCAAGCTCCGGCCAATCATTTTCGACTCGTCGGCGCTGATTTACCGTGCCGTGGGCGACAGCGTGGGCCAGGCATGGCATTCCGGCAAAAAGCTTCAATGAACCAAACAACAAAACAACAAAATGCAGACAATCAAACTTAGCAACGGCGTGGAAATGCCGTTATTGGGCTACGGAGTGTTCAAGGTGGCCCCGGATGAATGTGAACGGTGCGTAGGCGACGCCCTGAACGTGGGCTACCGCCTGATTGACACGGCACAGGCGTATTTCAACGAAGAAGGAGTGGGCAACGCCATAAGCAAGAGCGGAATTTCCCGGCAGGACATTTTCCTGGTGACAAAAGTATGGATTTCAAATGCCGGCGAGGAGAAAGCGGCGGCAAGCATAGACGAGAGCCTGCGCAAGCTGCAGACCGACTACATCGACCTGCTGCTCATCCATCAGGCTTACGGCGACGTGTTCGGCTCGTGGCGGGCCATGGAGAAAGCCTACCGTGCGGGCAAGGTGCGCGCCATCGGCGTGAGCAACTTCCAAGCGGGGCGCTTCTACGACTTCGCCCACTATGCCGACATCAAGCCTATGGTGAACCAGTTGCAATGCAATCCGCTCGTACAGCAACAAGGCATCGGGCCGCTGCTCGCCGAACACAACACAAAAATGATGGCATGGGGGCCGCTCGGCGGAGAGGGTGCCGAAGGCGTGGTAGACAGTGAGCTGCTCGCCTCTATCGGCAAAGGCTACGGCAAGACCGCCGCACAGGTGGCACTGCGATGGCTCATGCAGCGTGGCATCATAGCCATACCCAAGAGCACGCACATAGAGCGTATGCGGCAGAACATTGACATATTTGACTTTTCGCTGGCCGACGAGGAAATGAAAAGTATTGCGGCACTAAACCGCCACGATACGGGAACGGTTGATTTCGGAGACCCGAAGCTGGTGAAATTCCTGATTGAGACATACGGATAAAACCGCAAAAGGCGCATTCAACGGCAAGGCAAAGTCAACCGCCAACACCCGCTATGACAAATGCTGCATAAGCAAGCAAAACCGTCTTGCTCTCATTTGCAGGAATAAGAATGATTAACATCAGTACAAAATGCAAGAGGGTGCGCTCAATCGGGCGCACCCTCTTTGCTGCATCACGTAATGATACACACATGGTGGTAGCCATTATTACTAATCGGAGGTTTATAAGACGACTATGATTTCTATCCAATTCACCGTATATTATCCCGCCATTACATCAAAAAAACATTTAATAATCATCTGGCATACAAGATAATTCCTTAACTTTGTCATTGGCGATAATAGTGACCATTGTGTGCATGTGTGCTATCGCGCATTATGGATAAGTTGCTTTATATGTTATACTACAATACAAGCCATTGAAGCGGAACATCCAAATAAAACAGGCAATACTGTTATGTTTTCCGCTTTTATTCGTATCAGTGTTATATGGAACAAGACATATTGACATCTTCATTTATAGACTTGCGCGACAAGTTGCACCACATCGCATTGGGATACCTGCAAAACGATGAGGATGCCAGAGATGCGCTCCAAGACACATGGCTAAAGCTCAAACTGAAAAGCAGGGTGTCTGATTCATCTGAGGCAGGAAACAAGCTTGTCAGAGCCCTCAGAAATGCCTGCATTGACAAACTGAGAAAGAGAGGTGTGCGGTCTATAGAGGAAAGCGCGATGCCAGTTTCCCTGCAATACAATATGGAGCCAGAGGACATCGACACATTAGAGAAACTGCTGCAAAACGGATTGACGCCACGGCAACAACAGATATTCAACCTCGTGACACACGAGGGGGTTGATTACAAAAACATTGCTGAGGAACTGCACATGTCGGTAGAAGCCGTGAGAATGGACATGAGTCGCATACGCAAGAAAATACGTGAAACTTATAAGAAACTGAACGGATGGAACAGGTAAAAGATTTAACAATAGAAGAAATTGAGGCGCTGTGCCGGCTTTACAATGAGTGTCGGCTGTCTGTGCTGGAAGAAACCGAACTGGAGTACGTGCTACATTGCACGACACTAAGCACCGACCTTATCAATGAGACGAAAAGCCTGATGGGCATATCGCGCCAAGTGACGTTTCCAAAAACACTGGTGCGGCCAAAGAATGCAGCCCAACGGAAAGTTGCCCGCTGGACATTGGGCATAGCTGCAAGCGTGGCAATAATATTGGTTGGAAGGTTCTCTATGTCGGAAAGGCACGGAGCCGCAACTGCGCCGGATGAAAGCTATTATGTTGCCTACGTTGAAGGCAGTCGGGCAGACGAGGAAACAGCCCGTGAAATGGCTGAGTCGGAAGCTGCCAAGGTTGCGGAATTCATGCAATTTGTGGAAAACCAAAAAGCAACCGAACGAGATAAAGTAAGACAATTCATAAATCAACGAAAGAAATAAATGATGAAACGTTTCCTGCTTTTTTCCATTATGGCTATAATGGCACTCACGGCCTATGCAAAACAAGCTAAGTTGAATGTGGAGAGTTTGTTTGATGGAAGGTATAACAACGATAAGAGTGTTACTATCTCCATCTATAAAAATAATGGCAACTATTACCGTGGCATAACAGTGAAGAACAATCCGAAAATTATCAAAGCCATAGCTGATGCGATAGAAAAGGATAAGCCACGCTCAAAAGACTATTCCGACTATCGAGGAGAGGAAGGGCAATACACATCGCTTCAGATAATAAATAATGGTGAGATTATCTATATCGGTTTGCAACGTGACAAACAAGGCGGTGCGTTCTTTTTTATCCAAGGCAAGGAAAAGGCTTTCAAATAAACGACATAACATGAAATCATTTGCATTGTTGTCTCTGTTTGTCACAATGCCCCTGTCTGCTCAAAACATGGCAGATACTACTGCAACAGATTGGGAGAGACTGCTCAAGTTGAAAGAGGTAGTCGTAGTGGGGGCACGTACAGTAGTAAAACAGGCTCCAGACAGAATTGTATATCTGACAAAAAACGACCAATATGCCAAAGGGATGAATGTACTGGAAGCACTTGGCCGCATACCTCGCGTGTCGGTAGTAAACGATTTGGTTGCGGTAGCTGGCAAGAACTCGGTGAGATACATCATTGACGGACACCTTATGGATATGTCTGACGAGGCTATGGTCATGCGTCTGAAGAATCTTCAGGCAAGTGGCATTGAAAAAATTGAAGTACTGACAACCCCTCCTGCAAAATATGCAGCAGGAAACAATGTTGCCTATATCAGCATAACATCCAGGAATGAGTCGTTGGGTACACGCGGGAATGTATGGGGGAATGGAAATTTTCGTGAGTCTTTCAGCTACCTGATTGGTGGAAATGCATCACATACAACACGCAAGGTAGAATTGTCGGCAGATGCAAGCTGGAATGATTCAAAAGGCATCAATGACCTCGATCGCACTTATACCTTTCTTGATTACACTAAGACATCCAAACGCTCTACGGACTATACAAACAGGATTTTGGGAGCCAATGGTCTATTCAAGTACAAGTTTACAGACAATCTGAAGGCAGGTATCATACTTAATTATTATACTAACAGACTAAGCAGCAGACTGCAAGATGCTACTACAGACCGAGACATGGTTTCCAAATCCGTGAATAATTCGCCATCCCGCCCCAATAATGCACTGACAGTAACGATATTTTCCGACTGGGCTATTGACCCAAAAGGCAAGACACTCAGTCTCACTTATAACTATTTTGACAAACAAACGCAAAGTTTTTCTGACGTGACGACATCTGTGAACGGAGAGGCAAAGAGACTCTCAAACACCGGCGACAACAAGTATCACATTCATTCTGCAAAGCTGGATGCCGTAATGCCATTAAAGTCATTGCGCATAGAAGCAGGTATGGCCTATACAAACATAGGCAACAATACCGCGCTGGATGTACATCATCAGCAAAACGATTCATGGGCGCTTGCCAAACAGCAAAGCAATGCCTTTGACTACAATGAAAGCACATTGGCTGCGTATGTGGGCGCAGAGAAGAATTTCACCAAATCTTTTTTCGGCAAAGCCGGATTGCGCTATGAGTCAACCCGCACTGAAGGATGCCAGCGCATTGATGGCAAGAAGAACAACGACAACTACCAACATCTGTTCCCTACCATCAGCATCAGTTGGAACAGTCTGAAAGCGGGCCGCCTATCCTTTTCTTATTCTATGGGAATTGAACGACCTAACTTCAACGACTTGAATCCATATAAATACTATACAACAACGAGCGATTATGTATCAGGCAATCCCAATTTACAACCAAGTATAGCGCACAATGCGGAAATCAATTACAGTTTCAAGGGGCTGTATGCTGTGTTATACTATTCATACAATGCAGATGCCATAGGGTATGTAACCCGTTTCAACGCCAACGGCTCACAATGCACTATGCCCGAGAATCATATCAACAGCAACAAGACCGGGCTGTATGCCTCTTGTTACCAATCACTGTTTGGATGGTGGAGCATGAACCTTGGAGGCGAAGTTTTCCATACATACGCAAAATCTAAACTCGCGGACTACAGAGATGCAGACGATAGCGGTTGGAGTGGAAAAATGGAACTCAGCACATCATTTATGTTAAACAGTCAGAAGAATCTGGTGCTGGATGTGAGATTCAACCATTACATTCCTTATCATGAACGAATGATACAATACGAGGCAATGTCGTTACTCAGTTGCGATGTCAGATATACTTTGCTAAATAACCGACTCACGCTAACAGCATCTGTTAGTGATCCATTTGGTTGGAATGTAACAAAATCAACAGCTCGTTATCAAGATTATAATGTTTATACACGCAACGATATTCATTCCCATTCCGTATCGTTACGCGTTTCCTATAGATTTGGAGGGAATAAAGTAAACAATGTATATAGAGACACCAAGCAACGCGAATCAAACAGAGCAAACTAATCGCTCAAACCGGGCATTAATTCCACAAGCGATTGCATCACGTTGCCATGCTGGTGGGTAGTAGCCTTTGGCAAGGGCGTAGCACGCTTATCAGAGATAAACAGCAAGCCTCCTGATATGTATATGTGAGATTCATATCCAGCATTGAGCGTGCCATTGAACTGCACACCTTGTTGGGTCAGGTGCTGGCTCTTTGACTTGATGCGGTGCATATTGTCATAGCTCATCGCAAGGGTGTAGGATGCGCTCTTGTTATCCGCACCACGGTACGTGCCGCTTGCGCTTGTCAGGCGATAGAGGGCATCATAACCATAGGTATGGCTCATCTGACCACCTGCCTTACCACTCTGTGGCATCGGTGCTGCATTGGCAATGGAGAGGACGTTGCTCACGGCGTCATATCTGTAAGCGTTATCCATTATTGTGCCGGCAGAAGAGGTCACGGCAAGGTTTTGCAGTCTGCGACGTTGTGGGTCGTAGGTATAGAACGTTTCCACTCCGTTACGATACTTCGAGTAGCTTCGCTGCTCGAACTTGTAGTAACTAATCTTTAGCATGTTCACAGAATATCCCTTATAAAAAAGCCCTCATTGATAGGGATTGTTTTTATGGAACCATTGGATAGAATCTCTAATTTTAAAGGGAACGGATAATTCCAATCCTTTATAGACTTGTACCTAAATTTTGGTATTGCCTTGCCCTTTATTATCCAAGTCTTTCTTAACAACCCACCAGCATATTTGGTGCCATATAAAACAACTAAATGATTTCCCCAAAATAAATACCCATCATACTTGTCTCTATCGTAATATGGCATAGGACGCCAAAATACGAACTGCTTTTTACCTTGCTGCCAAAAGCGAACTTCGTAAAGGACAGCAGGGTTATTTTTTATATATGCATGAAGGGTGTGTTCTAGATTATTATTGAAAAATACGGTAGTTTTATTGGCTTTACAATCACAATCCACAAACCTCCTTATGTCCTTAACCCTGATGATATTATTTTTGTTAACCTCAAATAGCTCTTGTGTCGGCTCAGAGTTGACGCTACTATAATAAGCATTTATATATCCATGTATGTTATCTTTAAATCGCAGAAGTTCTTTCTCGTTTACCAGATTACGCCTGTTAATACTATCTGTTTGAAAGTAGGTGATAAGTCGACCCTTATAAATAAAGTACCCATCTACGAAATCAGGATTATAAGTATTAGAACTTGTTAAATATAGAATGTTATGCCCATTTAACTCAGATGCTATAACTTGAACAACCTTATTGTCTGGATTCATATTTGTAATTTCATCCACGACTCTGATTAAGGAAGGACTAAAAGGTCCTTCCTTAACAGTACATTTAATCATCAATAGACATATACACAAAATTAATATGACGCCCTTCATTTGTTTACTCTATTTTTTATCTGTTGATAACTTGGTTTATAGATAACTCTAAATCTTAAGCGACCTAAATCATACTGATATAATTGGGGTTGTTGTTTGTTGTCACCAGAATAATAAATATAAGCTTTAGGATATTCGCTTAGCATAGCCTTTGGATGGTTTTGTTTATACGCATTGTACACATTATTTAATGTCCACAAGTCGCCTTCTGCATAATAACTTTGTACTGCCTGATTGGGTTTTGTCTGCTTATAAGCATCATAATCTCCAGAGGCTTTTGTATTGTTAGGGTTACTCCCCCTTGGGTGATTGTGCAATTGGAACACTTGATCTTTATAATCTTTTGTGTCTAGTGATACGCTCGAGGTACTAAAATCCGAATGTAATTTAAACTCTACACTATTATTTTTCTGTAGACCAATCAAACTCCATTCAACCTTTGTGTGGTCTGCAGCAAATTTAAAGAACTCAAATGCATCATCTGAGTTGCTCGTTTTTGCTGTTGTTCCATTTGCCGATTGTTTTTCAACCAGCTGGGAAACAAATTGTTTACCAAACGTAATGTTGTCTTTTCCTGCAAATATTCTATGTGTACTTTTGGCATTAGTACGTCTCCAAAATGTTATTTGCCCATTTTGATTAATTTTATAATCATCCATGCCATCAATATCTAATAGATTGATAGGGCGATTATGACAATATGTATATAAACTAATATCAGGACAAGTTTCTTCTTTTGGATCCGTACTCATCCACAAAATTATCCTTGGCTCATAGTACCTCGCACCATAGTAGTACATACCAGTCTCCTCATCATACTCCTTGGCATTGAAGAGGTAAGGCGTGTTCCACGTATTGTTGCGCTCCTCGATGAACACTTCGCCGAAGGGCACATACTCGATGTGCTGTACCACCTCACCGTCAAGGTTGGTGATGTAGCTGGAGCTGCCCAAATGGTCGGGATGGTAGTAGAACTGCAACTTCTCGTAATCATCGTTGGGCTTGAAGTTACCATCTATTCGTGCCATAGCCTTTGCTGAGGCTGAAACCTCTGCAACGTCATTGCAGCAGAAGCCCTGGCCGTTCACGTAGTCGTTGTTGTCCTCACCGTTGTAAGGCACACCGAAGTCGGCATAGTTATCCTTAATGGCTTGTTGCTGGCGGTTGTACTTCGTCTGATAGTCCACACTGACACCGTCTGCCTCTGTTCCTGCGTATGGGATGCGCCTTGGATCTGCACCATAGCTGGCAAGGTCGCCAAGCTTGCTGACGATACGCTGGCTTCCGATGTAGATGTGCTTGGTGTACTTACCACCCTGACTTGCCACAAGGTAGGGGCTAACATAGAGGGAGAACTTGGCGGTGTTGGTCACGCCCCCGAAGAACTCGGAGTTATCATAGATGATTGTCGGCCACGCCTCGGAAAAGCATAAGCAATCTTGGCTTTGCACTCGATTACCCGAAACTTTGGCATCGTAAAGGTATCGGTGACCTTTGACAATTTTCTCACGGTTTGTTCCCTCAGTAAGATAGTTCAGTATCATTATCAAATTTGGTGATGCAGGTTGAACATCCAAAATGGTCTTTGTAATAGTCATAATGTTCATTTTTACTACAGTCATGCGGAGTAGGACAATGGGGCCTCCTCACGGTTTAATCTATGGGTATCAACATATGCTACCATCTCATTCAACAAGTTATTGACATACACTCTTAATATCGAACTTTCATATTCTATTAAAATCCTATTTAAAACCTTCGATTCTAAGTATGCATCTTTTTCAACATTGTTCTCAATATCAGCTTTCCTATTATCGAAAAAGGCCCTACCATAGCTTTCACCATATTCATCATAGAAATATTTATATAATCTTAACGTGAGTTCGACGAATTCAAAACAAAGCAAGCTGTGTGTCAAATGTAC